>JACCED011243184.1_pt1 | contig 36492 bp, 19 predicted proteins | sample 7455021 | NCBI WGS metagenome assembly JACCED01 (sample SAMN15323456, study PRJNA562643) | freshwater metagenome | isolation source: river surface water | place: USA:Blue River Watershed | collected 2017-08-19
AAGTATATGTACAAGCAGTATTAGCAATAGATAATTTTGCAGTACCACCCGCATTCCCTCCTTTATAAATTAATACACTATTATCAATAAATAAAGGACATGCAGTTGCACTAATGAGCAGATTAGATGTACCCGCTGCATTTCCACCAGTATATTGACTCCAGGAAGGAGACACTATACCTAATACGCATAACAATATGATGAAAAAATGTTTCAATTCAAATTGATCATTAGAAAGTTCTTACTCCTCTTCCTCCTGAATGCGCTACAGTTCCATCATTAATTGTTGTTCCTGCATAATATGTTCTATCTGAAGTCTGAATAACAGTAGCGCCATAGTTTCCAAAAGAACCTCCTTTTACATAATTTCCAGAATTAGCACCGCTAAACATGGGCCAACCTGTAGTATTGGCATGTCCATTTGAACCAAGGATACCATCTCCATTAAGTGTTGTAAAATTTGAATAATCATATCCAGCGCCACCAACTACTTGTTCAAATACATTTCCACCCATATCTAAAATTCCATAATAAGTAGCTGATGCTAAAGTTCTTGTTGAATTAGTAGTTGTTGCATAACCCGAACGATAAGGCGCCCAATTTGCATCGTCCCAATTGTATAAACATAAGCCTTCGCCAGACTGAGCAGGTTTTTCTGAAATACTACCTGCGGTATTGTTATTGAATGCTTGCGTGATAGTCGTGTTGCCCCATGGATACTCATTTGCTACAGGATTCAATGTTCCTCTACAAGCTTTTTCATATTCGAATTCAGTCATAGGCCTTAATCCTGACCAATCTAAATAGGCAGTTAAGTCTTTCCACCCTAGATAAGACACAGGTGAATAATTGGCGTAAGTTGTGTTATAACTAAAAACTGCAGGCACCGTATTGTATGTTCCAGCTGTGGTAACTGTTAATGCACCTTTGTTGACTGCATTACAAAAATTTGATCCTAACACATTTGGATAACGTCCACCCCATTTTTCTAATCTTGCAGCTTGTTGATCGTATGTTAAACAGTTAAGAAATTCTGTGTACGCAACCATACTTAACTCATACTTCATACACCAAAAACCATTATAACCTAAAGGAAAAGTAGAAGGAAGATTGCCTGGACAACCGTAAATCGGATTAGAAGTATAGTTAGATGCAGAACCCAATCCATTGCTTTGAGTAGCAGCATCAATATATAATGCTGTTGAAGCATTATTCCCCCCAGAAAAATTACTAGTATTGTTAGCTCGTCCATCACCTAAATAAAAGCCGCCTTGTGGTACATATACCATTTCAGTTCCAAATACTTTGAAATTATCTGTAGCAGATGTTGTGATTGCTGGTTTAGTGGTTAATGATGTATTCAAAGCTAAAGTAATCGTATGTGTTCCAACACTTCCAATGCCTGCAGCTGATCTTCTAATAAATACGCCCATACCATCAGCAACCGCGTCAACAGTCAATAAATTAGTACCTGAAGCAGAAGTAGTATGATCACTGGATGTTGTACTTAGTAAAGCGGAAGCCCAAATATTTGTATTTGAGCAAGCTTGTCTTTTAACAAATACCCAAACACCATCCCAATTACTTGGACCTGTTGTAACTTTCCAGCTATTATCCCATGCAATAGTAAAACTAATTGTCTTACTAGCGTTGTCATACACAGGTGTAGACATTACTAAATTATTAGACCACACTTTTGTAGTACATAAAATGGCAAATACTATTATTATATATTTTTTCATAACAATGATTTTAAATTAAAATGAGCGAACGCCTCTACCACCCATAGATCTATCTTTATAATCAGATCTATTTGCATTATTTCCACCAAGAAATTGTCTATCCGAAATTTGAAATTGCGTATAGTTACCAGCACCAGTATTAAAGAAGCCACCTTTAAGGATAGTTCCTGAATTAACTCCTCCTTCTGAGGGCCAATTAGCAACATTGGCAGCACCATAGGCAGTTAAAACTCCATCACCATTTACAGTGGTGAATGTAGAATAATTATACCCATTACCACCACCTATACATTGTTCATACACTTGACCAGCCATGTCTAAAATGCCATAATAAGTAGCACCCGCCTGAGATCTATTGGTAGCAGCACCCGCCGCAAAACCAGAGCGAATAGGGCCTCCATTCCACCCACCACCATGACAATACCCATCTGCCACTGCATAAGCTGCAGTTGCAGAGTTATTACCATTATTCATATAGTTAATTGTGGTACTTCCCCATGGATATTCATAAGCCACTGGATTTAAAGGACCACGACAAGCTTTTTCATATTCAAACTCCGTCATTGGTCTTAATCCTGCCCAATCTAAAATGGCGGTTAGATCTGTCCAGTTTAAGTGTGTTTGTGGTATAAATGGATATGCGCAATAAAATACTGCTGGTACAGTATTATATGTACCTGCAGTAATTACTCTTGTATTAACATAGTACCAATTTTCATCAATATAAGAGTTCACCACATTTGGAAGTCTACCCCAAGGTGCTAATACTCTTGCTTGTTGATCATAGCTTATAGTATTTAAAAATTCAACTACTAATCCTTGTTGAATTTCATATTTCATGCAATAATATCCATTATATCCAGTAGGGAAAGTACTAGGTAATGGAACAGAACAACCATAGGCTGGGTTGGAAACATAGTTACTATAAGTACCTAAGCCATTTGCTTGTACCGTAGCATTAACTAATAATGGCTGATTAGTTGATGCAGCTGAAAAATTATTCGTATTAGTAGGTCTTCCATCACCTAGATAAAATTGTCCTTGTGGTACATATACCATCTCAACACCAATCACTTCAAAATTATCACTATTACTTGTTGTAATGGAAGGATTTGTACTTGCTAACTTTAATGTAATAGTTTGTGCAGCTACACTACCTACAACATTGGTACCAATTCTTCTAACAAATACCCCCATTCCATCAGATACAGCATTTACCGCTACAACACTTGATGTAGATCCACCTGTTTGTGCTAAATGATCAGAGGAAGTGGTGCTAACTAATTGATGAACCCAGTTGTTATTCCCGGAACAATTTTGTCTTTTCACAAAAATCCAAACAGCATCCCAATTACTTGGACCAGCACTAATTGACCAGCTATTATCCCAAGCAACCGTAAAGGTCAATGTTTGATTAGACGAAGAGTATGTCGTAGTACCAATTGTTAAATTGTTTGCTTTTGATGAAAAAGCAAAACACAATAGACAAACTACTAAAAAACTAAAATTTTTCATATTGTTATTTTATAAATTGAATATTAAAAAGATCTAACACCTCTTCCGCCTGTCGCCCTATCCCTAGTATTATTAGCGTTGGCTGCTTGACCAAGATAAAATGACCTATCAGATACTTGAAAATAAGCTAGTTGATTATTGTTGTTATAAAAAGCACCTCCTTTATAAATTGTACCTGAACTTGCACCACCATTAATTGGCCAACCTGCAATATTTGCTAAGCCACTGCTAGTCAAAGCTCCATCACCATTCGCAGTAGTAAAAGTTGCATAGTTATATCCACTTCCGCCTCCTACACATTGTTCAAAAACATTACCTGCTAATTCCATAATACCATAATAACTTGCACCAGCTTGTACTCGATTTGAAAGTGCAGTAGCTGCAAAGCCTGAACGCATAGGACCGCCATCCCAATTGTAATGGCACAATCCATCATTCACCATATTCATTTGTTCACTTGCGGTATTGGCATTACTCATCCCACCAGAACTTGTATTAATTATTTTAGTACCCCAAGGATACTCATAAGCAACAGGGGCAATACTACCTCTGCATGCTTTTTCATATTCGAATTCTGTCATTGGTCTCAAACCTGACCAATCTAAGTAAGAGGTTAAATCTTGCCAATTTAAATATCCTGCAGGCAAATATGCATTGTAAGTATTAGTCAAACCAAAAACTGCAGGCAAGGTATTATCCGTTCCAGCAGTAACTACTTTTATTTCTTGTCTGTAATTATTTGCTGCATTACTAAAGTAGGTTCCATTTGCACTAGGCACTCGACCGGACCATACACCAAGTCTAGCTTTTTGCTGATCATAGCTTAGGGTATTTAAATAATCTACCATTTGCTGCTGACTAATTTCATATTTCATACAGTAAAAGCCATCATATCCTAAAGGGAAAGTATTAGGTAGTGCTACAACATTTCCATAACTAGGTGCACTCACATAATTACTATATACTCCTAAGCCATTTGTTTGAGTTGTAGATGAAATTAATAATGGGGAATTGGTGTTTCCATTTGAAAAGTTGCTTGAATTGAAAGTTCTTCCATCTCCTAAATAAAAGGATCCCTGCGGTACATAAACCATTTCAATACCAATTACTTTAAAATTATCAGAGTTTGTACTTGAACCAATTAAAGCAGGATTGTAGGTGCCAGATAACTTCAATGTAATGGTACTAGTAGTAGCTAAAGATCCTATTGCATTATTTGCAGAACTTTGTCTGTGTACAAATACTCCCATGCCATCAGATACTGCATCCGCTACTAAACCGTAGGAGCCAGTTACTGAATGATCACTAGATGTAGCGCTTAATAAAGCATGTGACCAAATGCCATTAATACCACAAGGTTGTCTTTTTACAAAAATCCAAACTGCATCCCAATTACTTGGGCCGGAATTTACCCTCCAACTATTGTCCCACTTAATCGTAAAACTTAATTGATTATTGGCTGAATTATAAGTAGGTGTTCCAATTACCAAATTGTTAGCTTGAACCAATTTGGTCAAAAACAACATTAAAAAGAATAAATAAAATATTTTTTTCATTTTGGTTTAATTAATTGCTGAATTATACAATCCTCTTTCATTCGTATTTGTTCCGCCTGCCTCACCTTGATCAAAACGATAATATAATTTTAATGAGCTAAACAAGTTAGGGTCAAGGGTTGAATACATGTATTTTTGAATATCTGCTTTAGTCCTCACTACATTCCAAATACGCAATTCATCAATAGTGAAATTGCCATTTTCTCCTGTACCATCTACATTAGATCCTAATCTAAACATGGTAGGCAAATTAGATGTAGCTGTCACCGTGTACACCCCTATTGAAGTTGCATTTTTATATATGGTTAATGCTGCTGCATTTTTAACAAGCGCATAATGAATCCAAGTGTTTGATTCCATAGAGCAAGGTGTCTGCCATGATGCATCACCACCTAAATCTGTACATAAAATTTTTAAATCTGTACTACTTTTAGCAATATGTAATGCATTATTATTGTAAGAGCATAATATTCGATCATTATTGTCATCCGTTCCGGTGTTCTTAATCCAAAATTCAATTGTAAAATCTGTAATTGAATCTTGAACATACACTTGACCTATTCCATAAGTATTGGTTCCATTGAAATTTAACGCATTACCAAAGCTGGTGGTTTTATATTGTAATGGTTGCAATTGAGGCAAAGTAATTTGAGCCCACAATGCAGTAGAAGTAAAAAACAAAATAAATATTATTACAAACTTCTTCATTAATTATTGAATATCTCCTGTTAACAATACTGTTCCACTTGTATAACATAATGCCGTTGCAATAGAGTAAATACCAGAAGTAGAGGAGTAATTATATCTATTCACAGTACCTGAAAAGTTCACAACAGAATTATCAGACTGCAAAATCATACAAGTAAATCCAATGGGTAATGTACTACCATCAAATGTAATTGTTGGACCACTTGTACATACAATCACTTTACCATTATAAGTAAGTGCATTCGTCCCATTGATTGTTAAAGTACTTGATACATTAGCAATAGCGGCATTAAAACCAGCAATAGTTGCTGAACTTGAATTAGCAGACAAACCATTAGCCACCGTAACAGCATCAAAAGTTTTGGTACCTGCAAAAGATTGGGCTGAAGTATTCACTACGCCTTTTACTGTGGCACTAGCATCAGGTAAATTAAAAGTATGAGTTGAACCACTACTAACTATATTAAATCCATTACCCGTGCCAGCAGCAGTTCCAGTTGCAAATGTTTGAGTAGATCCAGTCAAAGTATTTAAACTACTTAATCCTGAACTTACCGAAGTCAAGATACCCGTTGTTGGATCTAAATTTAAACCAGACCCAATTTCAATTTCACCAACTGCTCCAGTTGATGCACCCTTATTTCCAATGATTTTTTTTGCACCAATTTGCTGAATTTTTGCAAGGGTAATATTGGCATCAGCAATTTTTGAAGTTGTCACTGCATTATTACCAATTGTTGTAGCAAGACTTCCAGCTGTATTAGAAATATCTCCCGTAAGTGCAGGAAAGCGAGCAGCAGATAGCGTTCCTGTAACATTTGAACCAGATAGATTTACTGCATTAGTTGTGATTGACTGTCCACTAATTGAAACATAATTTTCACCTGTAATTGTCACATCACCCGTATTGGTGCCACTTACATCCGCATTGTTGGATACTGTAAGTACTTTATTAGTTGTACCACCACTCATTGTAAATCCAGTGGCTTGCGCAGCTAGTGTAAGACCATTAATGGTCTTATTGGTCATCGATTCAGTACCTGATAAGGTTGCAAGCGTACCAGATGTTGGTAACGTAACATTTGTAGAAGCAGATGTTGAGGTTAATGTTAATTTATTACCAGAAGTAACAAAATCTCCACCTAATGTAATGGTTTTAGTTCCATTGTTTACACCAGTGCCTCCTTGTGCAGAAGATAACGCAGTTGATAAGCCAGTTAAAGAAGTAATATTTGAATTCGCTCCAGCTGTAGCGTAACTAGTAGCATCTACAGAACCATCTGCTTTTAAAAACTCCGTATTTGCACCCGAAGGTGTTTTGATAGTATTAGCAATAAAAGTACCTCCAACGGTTCCATTTCCACTAATATTGAAACTGGCATTGTTTTGTATGGTGCTTCCATTTGCAATATAAGAACCACTTCCTGCCGGAACATCTGCTGCCGTTAAAGCTCTAAAGCTTGGTGCCGCAGCAGATCCAGAAACAGGACCTGCAAAAACCAAATTAGCTGCAGCAGTAGCTACACCAGTACCCCCTTGTGCCGGAGTGACCAATGCATTTGTTGTAAGTATAGTTGTGTTAGCATCGGGTAATGTGTATACTTTCTCTGAACTAGTTGCTCCTGTGAATTTTGTATAAGCATTTCCAGTCCCGCCATAAGTTGATGTAATCACTTGAGCAAGATTTGCAGTGCCATCAAAACTATTTCCATAAATAGATCTTGCAGTTGCTAGTTTTGTAGTAGAAGCTGCATTACCAGCTAAATTTGCAGTAATTGTGCCTGCACTAAAATCACCATTTGCATCACGAGCAACAATTTGACTTCCAATATTTTGTTCTGTAGCGGTTGTTGCACTATTAGCAACTTTACCTGCAGTAGTGATAGCTGCTAAATTTGCATCAGTGATACCTGCATTTCCTGATAAATTAGCATTGGTTAAACCAGTGATTGTATTATCTGTAGCACTAATTGTTTTATTGGTTAGTGATTCTGTACCAGCTAAAGTAGCAATAGTACCGCTAGTGGGTAAAGTCAATACAGAAGCTGCGGTTGTTTTTAAAGTAATTGCACTTGCATTTGATCCAGTAGTTCCTGTAGTAGTAAATGCTGCTCCTGTAGAAATATTTCCACCTAATGTGATTGTTTTACCTGTATTATCAATACCTGTACCTCCATTTTCTGGATTAACAATTCCCGTAATTTGACCACCAGAAAATGTACCACCTGCAATGGCATTTAATTGTGCAACTGTAGCTAAGGTTCCTGAAGTTGGCAACGTCACATTTGTCGCGCCATTCGATGTGAAAGTTATACTATTTGCTCCTGAGGTTACTAAATTTCCTCCTAGCGTTATTGTTTTACCTGTATTATCAACACCCGTACCTCCACTGGAACCTGGTAAAATGCCAAATACGGAAGATGCTGAAATATTTCCAATTGCCCTAGTTACATATTCTGTATTGGCAATGGTACCATCATTTGAACTGACAATGGGAGTAGGTACTTGTGGAGCACCTGTAAAACTAGGACTAATTGCACGTACAACATCTCCTGTACCAGTTGTTGCAATTTCTTCAATGATGCCAGCGCCAGCACTAACTCTACCTAAAATTTTATTAGTTGCACTTACATTTTGAATCTTATCGTAAGTGACATTAGAATTTAAAATTTTAGCAGTGGTAATTTTATTTGTTCCAATACTTGTGATTCCTGTATTGTTAATTGTTACATCACCAGCCATGCTAACTTTTGCAGCTAAATTATTTACATCACCTACAATTATTTTACCGGCATCTAATGCAGATCCAATAGAAGAAACACCTGAAATTGTTAAATTTGACACATTAGTTATTCTTCCTTTTGAATCAACTGTAAAACTAGGCACTTCAGTTGTTGTACCATAGTTACCAGCAGTAACTCCAGAACTAGCTAATGTGGTTGAAAAAGTACCTGTACCTGTACCTGTAACATCTCCTATTAAATTGATGGTTTGATCACCTGTATTAATACCACTAACTGTTGCATTATCTTCTACTGTCATCGTTTTACTATTGGTTCCACCTTGAATGCTAAAACCAGTAGTTAAAGATGTGGGAGTTAAACCATTAATGGTTTTGTTGGTAAAATTCTCCAGTCCAGTTAAACTAGCAATGGTACCAGAAGTGGGCAATATTAAGGTAGTAGGTGCAGTCGTTTTTAATATGATTGCACTTGCATTCGATCCTGTAGTACCTGTAGTAGTAAATGCTGCACCAGTATTGATATTTCCACCCAATGTGATTGTTTTGCCATTATTTGCTATACCAGTACCACCATTAATACCAGCTACGACACCTGTAACATTTGTAGCATTACCTGATAATTCAGCAGTGATCGTGCCCGCTGAAAAATTTCCATTTGCATCTCTTTTCACAATGGTATTAATATTGTTGTTTTCTGTTGCAGCATTTGCTAACAAAGTAGCAGCATTAATTGCAGATGCTGTAGAGCCACCAACACTTGCAACAGAAGGTGCAGTTGCAGTTCCTGCTAAATCTCCAGCTAATTGTACTTTACCTTTCACTAAAGTAGTTGCATCAGGGGTTGCAGTACTCACTGTACCATCAACATAATCTTTCACTGATTTTACTGTTGGATATTTTGTATTAGAAGTGGCATCAGAATTAATATTGGTACTTTTATTACTTAGATCCTCTTTAAGGTCAAGCGCTATTTGTGCTGCTGTACTAATAGGCTTTGAAGCATCTGATGTATTATTAACATTTTCTAATCCCAGATTTACTTTCGCATTGTTTACAGATGTAGCTCCAGTACCTCCTTGGTCGATACCCAAAACACCAGAACTGGTCAAGCCATTATTTGCATCGGTAAACACCGGCTTAGAAGCTGTTAAACTAGATACGATAGGTTGAGCACCAAAAGTGGTAACACCTGTAACACTCAAAGTACCTGCTACAATTGCATTATTGGCAAAATTTGCTACGCCACTAACAGATAGATTATCACTTAAGGTAGCAGCACCAGTAGCCATTAAGTTGCCACCTACAATAAGGTTATTATTAAATGTTTTTATTCCAGCAATAGTTTGATCACTCGTTAAGTCTACAAAGTTTTTTGTATTAGAACCGGTACCACCATTGGCAATAGGTAAAACACCTACCACACCTGAAGTCAAAGGAAGACCTGTAATATTTGTTGCTACACCAGCAGAAGGAATGCCTAAATCAGGAGCATTAAAAATTGGTGAATTTGAAAGAACAACATTACCGGTTCCTGTTACTCCAGATGCATTTGCTAAATAGTTTAATTGAGTTGCTGTTGAAGTAACATTTGTAGCTCCAATTTTAAATGGAGAAGGAATAGTTACGACCCCTGTAAAAATAGGTGAAGCAATTGGTGCTTTTAAGTCAATTCTACTGGAAAGTGAGGCTGTATCTGTTTTCAATAAATAAGGTGCAACAATACCAGCTACATCACTATATTGAACTCGCTGGTTGATTGCAGCTGTATTAATTGCAATATTAGACGCGTTGATACTAATGTTATTTGCATTACTAGAAATTTGAGTAGTATTGGTTGCAATATTAGTAGCATTCGTATTAATTAACCCTCTTAATAATGTAGAGTCATTAATGATTTTAGTCATTAATGTGGTTGAATCCGCATGGATTTTTTGGAATACCGCAGTTGAATCAACTGTTGATTTATTTTTTGCTCTTACAATCTCAGCATTCAAATTTGAAGCAATTGTATTTTCTGCATTTGTAGCCCTAGTAATTTCAGCAGCCAAATCTCCTCCAGAACTTGCGCTTAATGCATTAATCCTATTAGATAATGAAACCGTATCTCTTGCAAATCTATTAGACAACATTGAAGCAGTGTCAGCAAGATTTACTTTTAAATTTAATCTAGCATCTGATGCTGTCTTATTGTAATATTTAGACAACATGGCTGCTGTATCTGCAACATTAACTTTCGTATTGATCGAAGCTTCTGTGTTGGATTTAATTGCATAAGCTGAAAGCATCGTTGCAGTATCCGTATAATTAACCTTTAAATTTAATCTAGCATCTGATGCTGTCTTATTATAATATTTAGACAACATCGTTGTAGTATCTGTAAAATTTACCTTTAAATTTAATTTTGCATCTGATGCAGTCTTATTGTAATATTTTGACAACATCGTTGCAGTATCCGTAAAACTTACTTTAGTATTGATGGAAGCTTCCGTATTGGATAAAATCGCATATGGAGATAGCATTGTTGCTGTATCTGTGACATTTACTTTTAAATCTAATTTAGCATCTGCTTCAGTTTTATTATAATATTTCGATAGCATTGCAGCCGTGTCAGCTATATTCACTTTCAAATTTGATCTAGCATCTGCGGCAGTCTTATTGTAATACTTAGACAGCATCGTTGCAGTATCTGCAATATTTACTTTTAAATTCGTTTTCGCATCTGTTGCAGTCTTATTGTAATAATTAGACAGCATCGTTGCAGTATCTGCAATATTTACTTTTAAATTCAATTTTGCATCTGATGAAGTTTTGTTATAATAATTTGACAACATCAAGGCAGTGTCTGAATATTTAACTCCTGTAACAGTTTGTAAATAAGGGGCAATAATGCCAGGTATTTGAGCTGAATCTAATTTATTATTGATTCGATCAGACAAAGAAATAGTGTCTTTACCTATACGATCTGAAACATATTGTTGATTTGCTAATAAACCTGATGTTGGAAATGTTATATCAGTAAGTCCTGTAGTTCGTACTGTCAAATTACCAACCCCAGCTTGTCTAAAATTGTTTGCAATTGTTATTGTTCTCGTTCCATTATCAATACCTGTTCCCCCTTTATTTCCTGGCACAATGGTACTAATTGCGCCAGTAGAATCTGCAAAAGTAGCTTTTGAAGTATATAGTGCATATGGAACGGACCATAGTTGAGAAGTACCCATATCAACATATTCTGAATTAGGACTCCATCCCGGAACAGGAATTGTTGGCTCTATAGCAATTTTTATATTTACAAAATAAATTGACGCACCCCAATCAATAGCAGATAATCCAGAAACACCAGATGTTCTTGTTCCTTTACCAATTACAATTGTAAAAATACCATCATCTGTAGATACCACTTTAAAAGACTCTTCATAGACACTTGAACCTGTTGCCGAACCTGACAATAGCGCTATTTTAGCATACACATTCCTTCCAGAAGCGGCATTGCCATTTGCATCTCTAGCAACTGCCTGAAATAATATACCATCAGGCATTATTTGTGCAAAACCTTTTGTAACAAAAGTCAGCAATATTATTATAACTAGATATTTAAATCTATTAAGCATAAATTAGGTTGCTAATTTTTAAAAATTTTATATGTCTTAAGTATTCTTGGTGATGCAACCTGCACATAATAATAACCAGTAGGCAAATTGGCCATATCCAATCTATAGCCTACTAAAAGATCAGCCTGAATGACATCTTTAGCAATAACTGGTTGACCGATACTTGAAAAAACAGTAAGCCTAAATTGAGACTCATTTTGAAGCTTTTGTAAAAATTTGACTACTGCAAAGTCATTTACAGGGTTAGGGTTAACACTAATACTAAAATTGATATAGTCCATGTCAACAAGACAACTGGTAAAAAACTCTCCTTTATTACTCACCCAAAACTTTGAAATGGTATTTGATACGTTAAAACAGTTTTGTCCAGTAATCAAAAGGGGGTTACTGTAAGTAGTCGTTTTCATATTTCCCCCAATAGCACCAACTGAATAACTGATTTTAATTTGTGCAGAAACGGAAGAACATATGCAAAAAAATAAAACTATGAAGAATTCCTTCAGATAGGATATATTTTTAATGTATTTGGTTTCTTTTGACATTGATGAATCTTGAAATAGAATTAAAGATTCGTCATATTAATCCTATAAACAAAATCTTATAGAAAACAGAGAAAAATTGAAGAAAACAAATATGAAACACTTTATTTCATTTACTTATACATATAAGTATAATTACATATGTATAAGTGCAATAGAAACTTTACACCAGAAAATTATCGAATGTAAAGCTCAACTCTAGCTTTTCTATTCATTCCATATTGACTTTGACAACATCCAATATAATCTCCAGCCGAATAAGAGCCATATTGCATACCAATACCACCACTTACATCATTGGAATTTTGGTCTGCTTCATTATTCCAAGCAAAGCCCCATCTAACTTTAGCACCCGAATTTCCAGTGTAATTAAAGCCATAAAATGTATAACCTACTTGATTACTAAATGAAGAACCAAAACCACTAAAAGTCATTGTACCATTTGTAGATGTATAAATGGCTGACTGAGTGGGGGTGGCTGCAAATTTAGAAATAAGGGTAGTTGACTGACCACTACTATGAAAATTATTTTGTAACCAAGTCCAGGTGGAAAGGTTATCAATACTTCCACTTTCTGCTGTTGTAACTGGTATATCAGGCCAAATAGCAAAAATGTCTTTAGCAGGAAAATAATTCATAACATCATATTTCGCATCTGCATCATTTCTTGTTAAATCTGTTTCATTTAATGTATTTGCAGTATACCAATAATTTGCACTATAACTAAATGTGGTACTATATGTGGAAGATTTCATAGCCATCATCCATCCTCCTCCATCATATTTACTGTCCATCAAGCAGTATACTTGCTTTGGTCCAATTGTAGGTAAATTTATCCAATATACACCATCAGTTGCATCAGGATAGGCAGCCTTAATTGCTTGAGCACTAATTGCTGCTGTCGCAGCACTCAATCCATCTTTAGCAGTATATTTTATTTTGGATCTTGTATATAAATAAGACAAATCACTATGAGATAAATCTCTATTATAGGTCATCATTTCGCCAAAATAATTTGAAACATTACCAAATAAAATCATGTTATTGGATATAGTATTTAAAGTCCTTGCAGCTGCAGCAGTTGTTCCATTTAGATGTAATTTTATTTGACCAACGCCATCATAAGAAACGGCTAAAAAATTCCATTCATTTAATTTTAAAGCAAGACTAGTGTTAAAATCACTATTATGGCCCCAAAAACTCAATAAATTAGTGCTACCAGCATATACCGCGAATTTTCCAGAATTATATGTTGTTCCTCCTGTATTAATAATATTAGTACTATTTGAACTAACTACATATGTGGGGAAAAACCACATAGCTACTGTTCTTTTGTCAGTTCCAGAAATGGGGGCAACATTTACAGTTTGCAAAGAATTAGTGGAGCCATTTAAATAAAATACTCCCCCATAATTATTTGAAAAACTTGGACTACCTATTAAATTGATATTATTGTTATTAAATGACAAATCGTTCATTACAGTTCCTGATCCAGCATAAGATCTTTTCATAGATGGATTAATATGCATCACTAAATTGTTTCTAGGAATTCTAGACTCAATTACACCAACACAATAATTACTAGTTAGTCCACTTAATGTAAAATTTGTAATCGTTCCATTATAAGATCCTGCTTCATCATACAATGTTGTAAGCGTATTCACATCATTTGCAACACCTTGTTTGAATGGGAAGTAACTAACCAGGCCAGTCTCATTACCCAATAATTCAACTTTCATGTTGGCTTGTATTTCAGCTTGTGTTCTCTCTCTATTCCAAACTCTTACATCAGCAATTTTTCCTTTAAAAAATTGATTTGGTCCTGTTTGTTGAGAAGCGCCAATGGCAAATTTAACTGCCGAAGTATGGGAGCAAGTTGGACTAAACGAATAATTAAATTGAACCCCGTTTTTATAAAATACCATCCTTCCATTGGCTTCGTCATACACTATAGCGATATGTTGCCATTGATTTAAATCAATATCTGTAATATTCCAATCAGCACAGCCATATCCTGCAACAAAACGACCTCCATTAATAAAAACATTTCTATCCCACCCCAAATCTTCAATGCCAAAAATAGTTCTCCATGTGGCATCATTTGCAGTAGGATATACCCAAGCTTCCCATGTTGTGATTGGCATGACAGAAGTATTCACATCTAAAGTGGTAATGACACAATCATTAATGCCATCGAAATCCAATGCATTGTTTAAATTCTTGGAGAGAAAATTTGCACCATGAAAAGAAGGTGCAACTAATTGTGCATTTATATTTAAGGTTGTTAGAATAAATAATACTGTAAAAAAAGTTTTTTTCATTAATTAGTTACTTATTGATTAGTTATCTTACCCAATAATAAATTTTAGTTGGTGTTGGCATCGATCCTTCCACCCAAGGAGAAGTTGACCAAGCAGACTGACTTGTAACTAAAGTGCCCCACCAATTACCTGCACCATCATCGGTAGTTAAAAATCCATTGTTAGCCATAGTCCTCCATGGCATCCTAGGTTGAATCGAATTTGTCATACTCAAATCATAATCATATACATCCCAAACAAAATTTCTAGTAATATCGGTTTGTGTATTGACTGTAGCGACAAAAGAATATGCCTGATTTGCTGTCCAAATCCCTCCCCAACGATTTCGAGCATTTGCCTCCATCATATATTGAAATCCACTTGCAGATTTTTTAATATAATCCGCCCATTGAACAATTGAATAATTTGTAGTCAATGATGGAGTATTACTATTTCTAAGAACTGCATTATCATAGGTCCATCCGTTGTATCCAACATTTGTTAACAATAAAGTCCATCCGCCACCATCAGTAGTCATATCTGCATAAATTTGAAATGCAGCGCCGCCATTGATATTGTCATTTTTAATCCAGTATAAACCATCTTGCGCATTGGGAAAATCTTTTTTTATTTGATACGCGCTTGAAGATGCTGTATTAGCCGTCAATCCATCTAATTTATCTCTATTGATGGGCGTAAAATTATTTATACTGAAGAGATTTCTTTGTGCATGAAGCGAAACAAAATGTAAGATTGTACAAATTAATATAAAATGATATTTCAACTTTATAGTCATTATGGTAATCCTAGTTTTAATTTATACTTATTATATAAAGATGAAACTTCTGTGGCCGAAAGCGCTCTATTGAAATAAAGTACAACAGCTACATTTGCATCCATATTATAACTTGCTTCATTATCACGTAACCATCCAATTGCGAATTTATTATTCGTACTAATTGGAGTAGTAGAAGTCATTGTCGCTGACTTATCTAATTGGCCATCTACATAAACATTTTCAGTACCACTAGCTCCTCCTGAAAATGTGGTTGTAACACACCAAAATTTATTTGTTGTTGGTGTTATTCCTATATTTGAAGACCAAGTTCCTAAACTTCCACATGCACCTCCAGCAAATTTACCGCCAGTTCCAATACCAATTGGATGGATAATGGAACCATCACAAGAATTATTTGCCGGTCCAAAGCTCACCAGCATCTTCGAATTTGTAATGGCATTGGGCTTAAAAATTGCCATAACAGAATAAGCCCCACTTCCTTCTCTTAAATTAGTGTAACCGGTTGAAAGAATTGATCTCGTTACTGAAATTGCATTTGTTGTAGAAAAACAACTAATTCCATCTACAACTTTAAAAGTGGGGGCAGCATTTGTTGACCACTGAATTTCATTTCCAGAAGCCAAATCTGTCCAGGTGGTTCCATTACCATCATAAGATGCCTGACTAGAAGCATCTAGATTAAGCATCAAACCATTGATGGTAGTTCCTACTCCGTATTTATTTGATAAATAATTTTCTACCAAATTGATTTCTCTATTATTCAACACTTTGGGATAAACAATCAATTCTGCAATTTCAAAGTTTGATAATTCGGCAGACCACCTTCCCGTTCCGCCATTAATAGCCAATTGATTAAAACCTGGTGAAGGGCCGGGACTACCACTAGTTATATCATATGTATTGCACCTTGCTTTGTCCGTTTGATCAGTCATCATTATCCAATCAAGTGTTCCTAAATTTTCCATGCCATTTGGAACTGAGGTAATCCAATTATTATGATGTGCAACGCCTACATAACCTTGCCAGTGTCCGGTCAGCCAATTGTTGTCAGTATTATCTGTAAGGATTCTTTTTATGTTTATTCCATTGGTATAACGTTCGACTACAAATAAAGTATACTTAGAATTATATGTCCAATTATTAAATGTTGGGAAAATAATAGATGAGGAGGTCGTCCCTTGAAGTACTAAATTTTTTAAAGTAGTGTTATTGACCACTGTAATACCACTCATTGTTGCATGATTTCCATTTCCAGATTGATCAGTCCACTGACTTGGCGTAGTATTTTCAGCAAATTGACTAGCCATGTAATGTGCAATGGGACCACTCACTGGTAGTATAGAAAAAGTAAAACTTGCTGAACTTCTAAAAGTATGAATCGTATATCCATTGATAAAAGACACATCACCTCCTTGGGCTATTTGAGGTCCTTTATATCTAATAATAACAATACCATTACCTCCACTACCTGCAGCTGTTGAATTAATTAAACCACCTTTACCACCTGCCCCTTTATCGTTGTAATAATCAAAATTACTTGCGTTAGAAATGGATAAAGCGCTTCCTCCATTTCCATTTGCTGGATTACCTGAACTATTATTTCCTATATAAATAGTGGAGCTTGATACAACATTTGAATTGACATAGTTCCCACCACCACTTCCAGTGTAGTCATAAGTACTTGAATTCGGATTTTGACCAGCACCACCATAGTAACCACCACCACCTCCTCCACCACCACCGCCATCTGTTGCAAATTGTACACCGTCTCCTCCATTCATACTTGTACCATTTGCGCCACCTGTTTGTGTTCCACCACCAGGTGCAACACGATCATTTGCAAGACCTTCATAAGCACCACCTCCGCCTGCTCCACCACCTGCAACTACAATATAATTTGAACCAGTTGATACACCTGACCATCCTCCTCCTCCTCCGCCGCCGCCAGAACAACCACCAGTACCAGCATTACCACCTTTACCGCCACCATTTGAACCTGCAGCACCACCACCAGTACCAGTTACACATTCACTACCACCACCGCCACCGCCACCAACGCTAATAGTAAAATTAGTTGAGTTTAATTTTCTTGCATTGATTGTTGCAATGACTGCTGCACCCCCGCCGCCGCCGCCAGCATAGTTTGCCTGATCTGCTCCACCACCTCCACCGCCAGCGCCAACAACAAGAATTTCAATAGAAGAAATTGTTTTGTTATAGCTGTCTTTAAAATTAACAGGATGAAAGCTAGGCGCAATCATTTGCGCTTGCAAATCAAACAAACAAAAAATCAATAATCCATTCAGAAATAATAGCTTCTTCATTTTTTATTGCATATCGCCTCCAGTAATATACACATTTGAACTAGGTGAAACAATGGTTGCAATAGCATACTGTCCACCTGTCTTTGTATAATTAGATCTATTATATATTGTCACCCCAGAACCGGCGATTGTTACAGACCCTGCTGCCATTTGAACAATCATACAGTTAAATCCTGCAGTTAAACCAGAAGGAATGGTAATAGTTAACGCACCTGTGTTTGCACAGTTTATTACTTTGCCATTATCTGATTGTTGTAAAGTATAAGCAGTAGTTGCTGCAGCAACTGAAGCACTATTAACTGCTGCACTTCCTCCAGCAACTGTTTTATCACTAAAAGAAATGGAAGTACCATTATCGGTAATACTACTTGCTCCGATGGTTGATGCACCAGTAAATTTAGGAAGGGTATTGGCAACACCACCAGATGCGGTTACTCCACCCGAAGGTGTGGTCCAAGTTAAAGCTCCTGAACCATTTGTAGTTAAAACTTGATTCGCAGTTCCATGTGTATTTGGATAAGTGACAGTTCCAGCAATTAAATTTCCATTTGCTGAAATATTACCTGTTGCACTAATGCTACCTGAACTATTTAATTGAATTGCAGTTGTTGTACCTGCTGTAGTTTTACCATTTTTAACAATTAATCCATTAGTAAATCTAAAGGATGCTGCTCCATCATTATTATCTACGATATCACCATCATCAGATAAAACTAGGCCTTGACCTGTAAGTCCAGCTGCATTTACATATAAATTATTATTAGCAACAACGGAATTACCCGATGCAGTAAATGTTTTTGTTCCATCAATTGATTGCGCGTTCGTTAGATCAACAAAATTCTTTGTATTTGATCCTGTACCACCATTAGCAACAGGTAATGTTGTTATCCAAGCTGGTGCAGTAGTGCCAGTAGATGTTAAAATTTGTCCAGAAGTTCCAGCTGTAGTGTATCCTGTTGCACCACTTGCAGTTTGATATGGAATGGCTCCTGCAGTTCCACCTGATAAATTAGTTGCTGTTAAAGATTGATTTAATCCATATCCATTCCCAACATTCCAATAAAAATCGGTACCATCATAATAAAAGCTCACAATGTCTCTTGCATTATTTGCAGTAGATAAAGTTATACCAGATGAAGAACCTAACACTTTATTAGTCTTTCCTGAAACAGTAGGCAATGTCAAAGTGAATGGTCCACCAGTAGCTGGCTGAGTTACAATCAATGTTCCACTGGAACCAGCAGGAGGTGTTGCACTAAATGATAAAGTACTATTTTGATTTAATGTCACACTCGTATTTAAACCAGACAATGGCGTCCAACTAATTGTAGCACCAGCTGTCAATGCTACTGGCGTGCTAGAATAAATTGGTGCATTTATTGCACCACTTGTATTCACAGCAGTTACACTTGTATTACCAAGCTGAATAGTATTATCAGCAGTCACAGTTGCACCATTACCAATTGCTGTGGCATTGGTTCTTGCTGCATTATCAGCATTAGCACTCTTACCAATAAATGTGTTATTTGTTCCTGTTGTAATAATTGCGCCTGCACCCTGTCCTAAAGCCGTATTGCCAGCTCCAGATGTATTAGCATTTAAAGTATTACTACCAATTGCGGTATTATTAGATCCTGTATTAGAATATAAAGCTCTATTACCAACACCTGTGTTATCATTGCCAGGTGCACTCACTCCCATCACTTCATTACCAACTGCCACGTTATTAGAAGAAGTCGAGCTTGCTTGTAATGCATAAGCACCTAAACCAACATTCCATTGTCCAGTTGTATTAGCTGCTAAAGCATTTAATCCCATTGCAATGTTTCTTCCATTTGTTCCGCCAGCACCACCACCTATTCCAAATCTAGCTGATCCAATTAAGATATCATTTGAAAAAGTTTTTGTTCCAGCAATAGTTTGTGCAGTTGATAAATCCACAAAGTTTTGAGTAGAAGTACCAGTACCGCCTTGAGCTATTGACAAGACACTAGTCCAAGTTGGCGCACTAGCACCATTTGATGTTAATAATTGACCAGAAGTGCCTGCTGCTGTAAATGATGTTGTACCTGTAGCAGATTGATATACTATAGCGCCAGCAACTCCGCCACTTAATGAAGCAGGTGAATTACTTGCCCATGAACCAACACCATTAGCATCTGATACCAAAACTTTACCTGCACCTGGTGTGCCACCAGTCAATTTCAAACCTGCTGCTTCAATAGTACCAGTCGCACTAATATTTCCGGCAGCTGTCATTGTAATTACTGAAGTTGTTCCTGCGGTACTTTTTCCATTGTTTACTTTTAAACCATTCGAGAATCTAACAGTAGCATAACCATCATTATTATCTACTATGTCACCATCGCCAGTAAAATCAATACCTCCACCCGCTGCACCAGAAAAATTTACTTGTATTTTATCATTAACTGTCAACAAGCCCAAAAATCTTTTGTTACCATTAAATAATTGAGCACCAGTAGTCATAACACCTCCGTTGGTTTCATCTGCAGGAGTCAAATTTAATACACCAGAAGTAATCGTTGCCCCATTTGCATTAGAAGTACCTCCAATTGTACCAACAGATGAAACAGCATTTAAGATTGACCAACTTGCATTTCCACTTGCATCAGAAGTTAAAACTTTTCCAAGCGCAGGTGTGCCTCCAGTAAATTTAAAAGAAGGAGTCGATAATTTAGATATAGAAGTTAAACCACTATTATCAATGCTCATTGACTCTGTATTGTTTGTACCATCATAATAAGAATAAACCAATCTTGTTAGAACACCACTACTTGTATTAGTTGCAATTCTAAATTCTTTACTTCTATAACCAAATTTCAATGTACCAACTTCTCCACCATAATCATATTTTAAAGGATTATCAAAACCTCCATCACCTCCAATTTGAAACATAGAAGTTGGCGCACTTGTAAAAAAGCCTAGTTTATCGCTAGCAGTATTATAATATATTTTATCTGAATTCACTGCAATATTCGTCGTATTTACAGAGGAAAATGTAGATGTACCTGTTACATTTAAGGTTTCTGGAATACTTATTCCACCTAATGAACCAATAGTTAAACGATTAGCTTTAGTCGTTCCATTATCAAAGGTAAAAAGCAAGTCGGTTGCTACGCCAGAATTATTTGATGCTCTTATCAACCAACCAGTTTGACGATATCCTAATTTTAAGGTGTTGTAATATGTATCCATTAAACCATATTTCAAATTTTCTGCTGTCTCATCCCCAATTTGAAATGTATTTTGAGGAGCTGAAGTATTAATACCCAATCTATTGTTCGTATTGTCCCAAAATAAATTGCTATTTTTCTGAGCAATTGTTGTTCCATTAGAAAATAAAATTGATCCATTAGTCAATGATGGTAAAGTGAATTTGCTGTTAAATGTTGACCAATCTGTATTGGTTAACAGTCCAGATGAAGATGCAGAAGCATTTGAAATAGTAGTCCAAGTTGGCGCATTAGATCCACCCTGACTAGTTAAAAATTGACCAGCAGTACCAGGCAAATTATTAGGTTTTAATGCACCACTAAATCGAATATTACCAGTCACATCTAGTTTTTCTGTTGGAGCTGTATTATTAATACCCACATAGCCATTTGGACTTAACATTGTCATAATATTTACCATGGTTGTAGGATTGCCCACAAAAGAATTCATTCTGATATCAAATTTTGTTGAATTGTTTCCACCTCTGGTAACGAAATCCACAAAGCCAGGAACAGAATTTCCATAATATAATGGACGTTTTAAACTCAACATGGTTTGTTCAGTTGCATCGTTTGTCCTTCCAACAATGGCAACAATTGGGGTCAATGTTCCTGATGGAATATCACTATCAACTCCAGATTGAGTTACACCTTCTCCTATTTTCATAATTTTATTGGTATTGTCCCAAACAAAATTTGGTGTACTTCCCAATCCTGTAGCCGTTAACCAATATGGCATCTGCCCTGCAGTTCCCGTACCAGTTACGGTTCCACCGCTTCCTGTAGCGGATAATTCACCGGTAGTTGCATTCAAAGACAAGCCTGATCCAATAGAAATTTCACCGGGAGCACCTGCTGCAGATGAAGATTTATTTCCCAATAATTTTTGAACAGATATAGATGCAATTTTATCTAAGGTTACTGCAGAAGTTGCAATCTTTGCTGAACTAATCGCATTGTCTGCAATTTTAGTTGTGGTCACTGCATTGTCTGCGATTTTTGTATTCGTTACTGCATTGGCACTAATTGTTGTAGCAACAGCACCAGCTGTATTAGTAATATCACCAGTCATTGCCGGGAATCTTGCAGCTGCTAGAATACCCGTTACATTTGCACCCGATAAATTAACAGGTGAAGCTGTAATGGTTTGATTGCTAATTGAAAGATAATCTTGTCCACTTAAAGCAACATCTCCCGTATTGGTGCCAGCCACATTTGCATCAGATGCAACTGTCAATGTTTTGTTATTAGTTAATCCTCCCGCAATAGTAAATCCAGTTGTTACTGCAGTAGGCGTAACACCATTTACTGATTTATTCGTTAAAGATTCTGTTCCAGTTAAAGTAGCAAAGCTTCTTGAATCTACAGATCCATCTGCTTTTAAAAATTGAGAAGAATTTCCTCCTTGTCTTACAATAGAGCCAGCAGTTAAACTTGTCCCAACAACACCAGCACCACTGATATTAAAATTTGAATTGGCTTGTTGAGTTTGAGTATTCGCAATATATAAGCCACTTCCAGCAGGCAAGTCAGCTCCAGTTAAAGCTCTAAATGTTGGTGCAGCATCCACTCCGGAAACTGGGCCTGCAAAAACAGTATTAGCTGCAGCAGTCGCAACACCTGTTCCACCTTGTGAGGGTGTCACGAGAGCATCTGTTGTTAAAATCGTTGCACTCGCATCTGGCAAAGTGAACACTTTCTCTGTACTTGTTGGACCAGTGAATTTGGTAAATTTATTTCCTGTTCCGCCATAAGCTGCACCAATCGCTTGATCTAAATTTACAGTTCCATCAAAATTGTTACCATAAATAGATCTTGCAGTCGCTAATTTAGTTGCAGTTGACGCATTACCTGCCAAGCTTGCTGTAATTGTTCCAGCAGCAAAATTACCACTTGCATCTCGTGCAACAATTGCATTCGCTGTATTACTAAAAGTTGCAGTTGTAGCTGTATTAAGTACTTTACCTGCACTGGAGATCGTAGCTAAATTGCCATCGGTAATACCTGCTGTTCCAGATAAATTACTATTTGTTAATCCTGAAATACTATTTGCTGATGCACTAATTGTTTTATTGGTTAAAATTTCAGTGCCATCTAAAGTTGCCAATGTGCCGGTAGTAGGCAAAATGAGTGTTGAGGCTGCTGTTGTTTTTAAAGTAATTGAAGAAGCATTTAAACCTGTAGTTCCAGTTGTTGTAAACGCAGCACCAGTTGAAACATTGCCTCCTAATGTAATGGTATTGCTATTGGCAACACCTGTACCACCATTTGCTGGAGCAATGATTCCAGAAATTTGACCAGAGGTAATTGAACCACCAGAAATATCGCTTAATGTAGCAAGTGTTCCGCTGGTTGGAAGGGTTACATTGGTTGCACCTGTTGTTGTAAAAACTAAATTATTTGCTCCACTAGTCGTTAAATTACCTCCAAGCGTAATTGTTTTACCAGTATTGTTTACTCCTGTTCCACCATTTGCACCTGGCAACACACCAGAAACTGAACTTGCAGAAATATTGCCGATTGCTCTAGTTACAAACTCCGTATTTGCAATGGTCTCATCATTTGAACTTACAATAGCTGTAGGCGCTTTAGGTGCTCCTGTAAATGTGGGACTAATTGCCCTTACTACATCTCCAGTTCCAGTTGTTGCAACTTCTTCTACAATTCCATTTCCTACAGAAACTCTACCTAATATTTTTCCTGTTGTTACATTTTGAATTTTTGAATAGGTCACATTTCCACTCAAAATTTTACTGGTAGTTACTTTATCTAATCCAATTGTTGTATTTCCAGTATTGTCAATCGTTACATCACCAGTCATATCCACAATAGAAGCAATATTACTTGCATCCCCCACAATTATTTTACCACTTGACATCGCAGATCCAACAGGAGATACACCTGTAATAGTTGTATTGGATACATTAGTTACCCTACCTTTTGCATCAACAGTAATTGAAGGAACCTGTGTTGCAGAACCGTAAGTTCCAGCAGTTACACCACTATTAGAAAGTGTTGTAGAAAAACTACCAGTTCCAGTTCCTATTACATCTCCCGTTAAATTAATTGTTTGATCGCCTGTATTCGTTCCACTAACTGTAGCATTATTGTTTACAGTTAAGGTTTTAGAAGATGTTCCTCCAGCAATCGAAAATCCAATTGCTAGAGAAGATGGTGTTAATCCATTAATCGTTTTATTACTCAATTGTTCATTACCCGTTAAAGTAGCTAAAGTGCCACTTGTAGGTAAAATAAGATCAGTTGTACCTGTAGTTTTTAATGTAATGTCAGATGCATTTGAACCAGTTGTACCAGTTGTTGTTAGAGCACCACCCGTATTAATATTTCCACCAAGTGTAATTGTTTTACCTGTATTATTAATTCCAGTTCCACCATTCGCACCCAAAACAATTCCTGTTACATTGGTTGATGTTCCTAAAAGATTAGCCGTAATTGTTCCTGCTGTAAAGTCACCACTAGCATCTCTTTTAACAATGGTGCCATTTGTATTATTTGAAGTAGCTGCATTAGCTAATAATTCTGCAGTGTGAATAGTCGTAGAACTAGAACCACCAACACTATTCACTATTGGAGCATCCGCAGTTCCGCCTAAGTCATTGGCTAATTTCAATTTACCTTTTGTACTTACAGTAGCGTCAGGAGTTGTGTTATTTGTAATACTGGCAGCTACAAAAGCAGTCGTTGCGATTTGAGTAGAAGCATCTCCAGTTGTTGCTGTAGGCGCTGAAGGTGTACCCGTAAATACCGGCGACACTAAAGGTGCTTTCAGATCTAATTGCGCATCTGATGCAGTCTTATTATAATATTTTGACAACATCGTTGCTGTATCTGCATAATTTACTTTCAAATCTAACCTAGCATCTGATGCGGTCTTATTATAATATTTTGACAACATCGTTGCCGTATCTGCATAATTTACTTTTAAATCCAATCGAGCATCTGATGCAGTCTTATTGTAATAATTGGACAACATAGAAGCAGTGTCTGAAACATTTAATTTAAGTCCCGCAGTGCTAGAAACATTTGCCGCTAAAGCATATGGAGACAACATAGCAGCCGTGTCATTTATGTTTACTTTTAAAGCCAATCGATCATCAGCTGCGGTCTTATTGTAATATTTAGACAACATAGTTGCAGTATCTAAAATATTTACTTTAGTATTAATAGACGCTTCCGTATTGGACAAAATAGCATAGGGAGAAAGCATCGTTGCAGTATCTGCATATTTTACTTTCAAATCTAATCTAGCATCAGTTGCTGTCTTATTGTAATAATTTGACAACATAGATGCTGTGTCTGAAACATTTAATTTAAGTCCCGCAGTGCTAGAAACATTTGCTGCTAAAGCATATGGAGACAACATAGCAGCCGTGTCAATAATATTTACTTTTAAAGCCAATTTAGCATCTGATGCAGTCTTATTATAATATTTTGACAACATAGTTGCTGTATCTAAAATATTTACTTTAGTATTAATAGAGGCTTCTGTATTAGATAAAATAGCATAGGGAGAAAGCATTGTTGCTGTATCAGAATAATTCACTTTCAAATTGAATCTAGCATCCGATGCAGTCTTATTATAATATTTAGACAACATTGTTGCCGTATCTGCAATATTTACTTTAGTATTAATAGATGCTTCTGTGTTAGATAAAATGGCATAAGGAGATAACATCGTTGCAGTATCTGTAATATTCACCTTAGTATTAATAGATGCTTCCGTATTTGACAATATCGCATAAGGAGATAACATCGTTGCAGTATCTGTAAAATTTACTTTTAAATTTAATTTGGCATCAGACGCGGTCTTATTATAATATTTTGACAACATCGTTGCCGTATCCGTATAATTTACTTTTAAATTTAATTTTGCATCTGATGCAGTCTTATTATAATATTTTGACAACATCGTTGCCGTATCTGCAATATTCACCCTTGCATTAATAGATGCTTCCGTATTGGACAAAATAGCATAAGGAGAAAGCATCGTTGCAGTATCTGCAATATTTACTTTTAGATCTGACTTTGCATCAGACGCGATCTTATTGTAATAATTTGACAACATCGTTGCTGTATCCGCAATATTTATTTTAGCGTTGATGGAAGCTTCCGTGTTTGATTTAATTGCATATGTTGAAAGCATAGAAGCAGTATCCGAAATATTCATTTTCAAATTTAATCTAGCATCTGCTGCTGTCTTATTGTAATAACTTGACAACATCGTTGCTGTATCCGCAATATTCACTTTTGTATTCGTACTAGAAGTTAATCCCGATTTCAATGCATATGGAGAAAGCATATTAGCAGTATCGGAATATTTAACACCAGAAATTGTTTGTAAGTATGGTGCAATAATTCCAGGAATTTGAGCAGAATCTAATTTATGATTAATTCTATCAGACAAAGAAACAGTATCAGTTGCGATTCTATTGGAAACATATTGTGTTGTTGCTAAGGTACCTGTAGTTGGAAAAATCAAATCGCTTGCACCTGTAGTGGTTATTGTTAAGTCACCTACCCCCTTAAAATATAAATTCTTATTGGTAGTAATTGTATTAGATCCATTATTCACGCCAGTACCCCCTTTCGCACTTGTAACTATTGAACTAATAGATACAGCAGAATCTGCAATGGTTGAACGTGATGCAAAAAGCGCATATGGAACAGACCATAATTGTGAAGTACCCATATCAACATATTCCGTTGTAGGATTCCAACCTGGAGTTGGGACTGTAGGTTCAATGGCAATTTTAATATTAACAAAGTGATATGCTTCACTCCATTTTATAAAAGCCAAACCGGCAGCACCCGATGTTCTTGTACCCTTTCCAATAACAATGGTAAAAATACCATCGTCTGTTGACATCACTTTGAAAGACTCAGCATATACTGAAGTGCCCGTTGCGCTTTCTTTCAGGATATTCACTTTTGCATAAATATTTCTACCTGCGGCGGCATTTCCATTAGCATCTCTGGCAACAGCCTGAAATAAAATACCGTCAGGTGTTACTTGTGCAAAAGCAACCATTGAATTAAAAACTAAAAATAGAGATAAATATATTTTCGAAATCTTGAACATAATAATGAATTAATTAGAAGGGAATTGATTAACTAAAATTTCTTTTCAATATGGACTTACTTGCTTCTTTATGGCCAGATAATAATTGGTTGAATTCGGCATTTGAGCTAAAACCGCATAATTCAATGATGGATTGTACAGATAAATCAGCATTTAAGGGATTTGTAAATTCTTCCCAGAAATGTCTAAATCGATGCATTTCACATAAAGTATTAAAATTCAAATTGTAATGCTTTAAAAGCAAATGCTCAAACTCAGATTCGCTTATATTAAGAATTTGTATAATACTTTTGAGACTAGCTTGTTTATTTAGATAATATCTATTCACAAAAAAGTGATGTTCAAAAATTACCTTATTTCTTATAGCCTTGCTCCCAAACTTCTTAATGAAGAAATAATTAATTCTATAAAAAAAATTCATAATGCGCATGCTTATGTACAAAATAGTACAGCAAGATTGGCTAATAATTAAGAAGAAACAAATTCAGACAGAAACAGTAGAATTATTGAAGATAATTTATATGAAACACTGATTATCATATTTTTATATATTATACATTTTAAATTATACTACAAAAAAAAGGGTAATTTTAGCTACCCTTTTTTATCAAATCTTGTCATTTTTATACAGCAATTGCATCTACTATATCTGACGGATTGCCACCATGGAACTTTTTGAAAGGCTTATACAAATGTTGACGGGAAGAGAATCCAGCTTCCTTAGCCAAAGCGTCAATGGTATAATTTAAATATTTGGGATTATGGATGATATCAATAAAATAATCCACTCTATTTTTATTCACTAAATCATTGAAAGTCATGGAGTATTTATAATAAATAAACTTATAAAGATCGTTAGAACTGATATTCAATAATTTAGCCAAATTCTCTAATGAAGCATCGTTTTTTGTAAAATATAACTTCGTATAAAATTCATTGATAAACTCTAATTCACTTATTGCATATTCTGTATCTCTTTTGAAATTATCACCAAATGAAATTTTAAGTGCTGATCTATTTAAGAAATTGGGACGATAATATAATAAAAGAAGCACATAAGAATAGGTGAAAATATTTAAATAATAAGGCAACAATTGATAGCTATTATAAATATTCAATGGAACATAAAAAACAGCAATCATCATACACAAAATCAAAAAATAAATGGTCCATTTTCTAATCTTATCATAATATATATTGTCATAACGATAGCGTTTGATGATGTTATAGCAATAGTAGAACATTAAACCCACAAAACTGTATACAATGAAAAACCTTAAAACCTTAAAACCAAAAGGTATTTTTAAATCATGATCTCTAATTATAAAAAGTGATCTTTTGTTTAAAATTTCAAATTCCTTCGGTAAAATATGACTTAAGTAAAGAAAATAAACTATGGTTAAAAAAGAAACAATGGTTAATAAATAAACCCACTTTGCAGTTTTTGGAAAATAAAGAATTGCAAAAATATTCAAAATACAAACAACTGAAGTTGCCCTAAAGACCGCATAATAAAATACAAAAAACGATGTCTCATTTTCAATAAATCTAAAAAAAGCCGCAGCACCAATAACAGTAACAAAAAGTGATAAATAAAATTTTAATAATAATGGGCGTTTAAATTTTATTAGCAAATCAAATAATACAATGATTGCAAATAAAAAGATTGAGAAGTAAAAATTTTTAATTAAATCCATTTCTATTATTAATAAATTTACTGTCCGGCTGCTGTTTAGAATACTATAAAATTACAACAAATAGATAAAAGTCTATACATATAGATTTTTCTAATTTGATATAATAAAGAAGTATTCATATTTGGAGGTGGTTCCTAAAAGCTGAATATTCAATTGAGCTGAATTCACTTCCAAGATTTTATAAACATTTGTCACTTTGGTACCAGTAGTTGAGGTAGATGTGTGAGTTAGCTCATCTAATTTGGCTATTTCCCAGACCCCTGCAAACCCATCACTATCCATATAGGCCCCATTGTGATTAAAAGTTTTTGTATACTTTTTTTGATTAGTACTTAAAACATAAGGTTTTCCATCAATTGCTAAAGAATCTAATTTCCAAATCTTTTTGGTATTCTCATAAGTGCCAGTGCCCGCAACTAAATGTCGTTGAAAGTCTATGTCATCAACAGGTACTTCTTTACTACAAGATAGAAAACTCACAATGGCTGTTATGAATAATAAAACTACAAGCGTTTTTTGTTTTGAATATACTTTTTTAAGATACATTATATTTTATTTAAACAATCTACGTGAATAAAAAATTCCTAATTGAATAAAGCTATCAGATGCTTTATTAGGGCTATTTCTTAATTGACCAATACTAGTAGGCCTTGAAGTTGGATTAGAAAAATATACAGCAGCAGCGCCATCTGTTTTAGATTTTTCTAACAATGTCAATGGATTAGGATATACATCAGAGCCAACATCATCTAAATAATCAGACATGCTCTTGTGAAAAGAGAAATGAGCACCCACACTATTGAATCTATTAATTTGATACTTTAATTTAATTGTTACGAAATAACCTAAAGCCATTAAAGAATAAGGTTTTTTCGCACTATCAATTAATTGACCTCCTGTTCCTAATGTTTGTAAATTATACGTCTTTCCTTTATAAATACCTGTAGGAGAAAAACTAGCGGCATCAAATCCAACTCCAATACTTGGTCTAAATCTTCTTGCTTTGGTGTATAATCTATTATCCACAAAATCAAACTGAATAGATGGCGATATACTCATCATAGTAGTACTAAATTTCATACCTCTCGCAATTTGCTCATTATTATCAGAGGCATAATCAGAATTACTAAGTTTGAAAGAAGCAATCGTTAAACCTGCACTAAGATTGGAGTAAATGGTATAGTTAACATGCAATGCATTAAACATATTCATATCATTCTTGAATATATTTTGATTACTAATAGTTCCAGTAAAGATGGCACCACCGGTTTGTACGCCAAGTTCAAATCTGCTTTTAAGAGGGGCTTCAATTTTTTGGAAGGTATTTTTAATTGAATCCATTGCTCTTGCAGGTGCTTTTAAACTATCTTCTGATTTCTTTTCTTTAATTAAATCAGCAATTAGTTTTCTTCTTCTTAAATCATTCAAGTAACTGATATAACCCACTTTTATTTCTGGAACATAATTACCTCTATTATCAACAATATTAGACAAATTGTAGAAGCCTAATTTTTTGGATGCATTAACTTGTTTAGTAATAGTTAATTTAACATCATTACCATTAGGTTGTTTATCAAATGTAAGCAAAGTATCAGTTCTTTTTAAAGTGCTATCATCTTTAAAAAAACTATATGACAATGTAGCTTTAGAAAAATCTAATATATTATTAGAGACTAATACAAATCCTTTCAAAGGATCTTTGATCTTGATTGAGTCAGGCAATTCTGTTTCATCAATATTTAAAACATTATAAACATGTGACGGATTAGCTCCAATTGGTTGATTTAAGAATGGCTCAAACTCAATTTTAGGCGCATTGTAATTCAAGGTTTGGTCATACAATGATTTTCTAATCTTATCTACAGAGGTAGTACCTAAAAAGTTTTTCTTGAGGGGGAAGGATTTATCAGTACCGTAAATACCAAAATTAGCTGCATGAACAACCGTATCTGTGATATTATCAATTAAATAATTAGAAACAAAGCTATTCCCTTCAATTTTTGCTGTAAATCTTGAAAATAATTGATCTGCTCTACCATAAACTACATTGGTAGATATATTATAATTCTTAAAACCATACACACTATTATTAACAAAAGCATTATTAATAATTTCATAATTAATATGGTCACTTTTTAAATCCTCAAAGTATATCGCTGCGTTGTTACCTGAAAACAAATTTGAATTAAGTTTAAAATTCAAAAAAGAAGAGTCCATGTTAAAATTAAAGGGTGTATTCAATACTTGAATTACAGATACTTTACCAATATTATTAATAAAGTGGTTTTCACTAATATTCACTGCGTCACGTTTCCATGCAAAATCAAAGAATATGGGCAATTGAAGATTTCTAAAAATCACATTTTGAATATCAATTTTGCTTGAATCAATATTTTTAATAATCAAGCCTACGCCTTCCATTTTAGATTTACCATAAAATTCAATATTTTTATTTGCGCCCTTAATATTCACCGCGCCTTCACATACCAATACCCCTGGTTCAATAAATTCAATTTTAGCACCAGGTTCTGCACTAAGTTCTCCTTTTACAGTTACCACATTTTTAATTATATGAACGCCACTTGCAATTTTCAAACTAGTATAATTACCAGAAAGCGTGTCTTGAGCTTTTGATTCTTGTATAAAACAAACACTCAATAAAACAGATACAAATATGATATTCTTCAATCTTAACATTAATTAATCGATTATTTTATAAATAATAGGGGCAGCTGATCTAGTCGATCCATCTACCAAAGACATATTCACGTTATCAAAAATCAATAAGTCATTCTTTTTAAGTGCTCCTAAAACCTTCTGAGTAGGAGATTGAAATAATTCACCATAATTATTCACAGACTCTTCTTCTTTACCATTGTGAATTCTAACTACTTTAAAACTATTGATACGACCAGGGAAATAATTTAAATTGTTAATTTCCAATTTTGCTTCTAATCTTTCTGCACTTAATAAATCTTTAACGCTTATTGAGTAATTTCCTAAATTATCTCCTTTAACTTTTACTACAGGGTCTGGGATAGGATTTACATGGATTTTCTTTTCAAAAAGTACTTTTTTAGGCTCTTTTCTTAAATCATAAAATCGCAAAATATAATCCCCTGTTTTAGTAAAAATGACTCTATAATTCTTATCCGATTTAACCAAATTTACCCTAGGCGTAATGTCCACATCAAAATCTCTCCCCATCATAAAGTCAAAATCATTCAACAATGTGTTATTCAAGCCAACAAAAATATTTTCGGCATGAAGAGAATATAATATTTTCTTAAATAAATCATCAAACACCTCATCGTTAATGTTCACTACTTTCTGACCTGGTTTAATAATTTCTTCTTCTTTATATTCTTTTACAGAAGACTTTAATACGTATAATTTAGAATTAAACTGAGAAAAATAGGTTGGCTGATATCCGATTTCTGATAATGCCGCTTCTTGATATAATAATTGTGTTTTTGTGATCAACAATTTAATACGCTCAAGCTGCATATAACTAATAGAAGTTGGCTTATGATAGAATAAATAATATGACCAATTTTCTTCTTTACCCTTGATGGTAGTTACCGTTTTTTGTAAAGGAATAACATCATCTAAGGAAGCTTGTAGTCTATAGGGTGATTTCTTAATAAAATTAGATAGATCAAATAAATCTTGTTCTAAAACCTTTACTCCTTTTTCGGACTTTAAAATCTCTTCAATTAAGTTTCTGCTATTAAATTGTTTTAAAATGGTAGTCTTTTCTCTTACAAATTCATCGTCAACATGCTTTAACACATTATTGATTACGCTATAACTTTGTGTAAGTCTAGTGCGAATTTTTAAATAGCTTGCCGCCTTAGGACTTTTATTGATCTGAACTAAATTATCTGCGATAATCTTATTACTTATATCTACTTTCTTAAGTTCTTCTTTCTCGATAGATTGAAGTGACTTAATAGTATAGATATTAGAGTCCAATACCGATATTTTAATATTGATTACAGAAAAACAAATAAAAACAATGTACAAAAGACTTATGATCTGGTATCTTTTGACGTCAACGTGACCTTCAGCCATATACTAGATTTTAAGAATTAACTATATTGTTTGTACAATAAAATAAAGGCTAATTGTGCACCACTTGGAGCGGTATTAGTTTTATTTAAATGGTAGTTTAATTTAGTGAATACATCTTTTTTAGTATCCTGTTCTTTTAAATTAAATACTTCTAATAATTTAGATTTACTTGCAACGCTATCAGTAATTAATTTATCAATAATAGAATTGATGTAATTTAGATTGTTCAGTTCTCCATTGACAAATATTTCACTTAATACAACACTATATTCATTTTTAGGTCCAAAGTAAATAGTATCTGCATAACAATTAACAACATCATCTAATGTTATAGTGCTTCGCTCATCCACTTGTATTTCAACAATATTTTTGAATAATTCTTGCCCAACTGCACTATCCTTAAATGAAAGTACCGATTGCACAACCGTTTTTAGATAAGAGTATCCCGCCGTTGTAACTAAATTGTATCTTAATTTTTTAACCTTGTTGAATAATTTTTTCTTAAGTTCATCAGATTGAGTCAATAAAATTTGGTTTAAAGAAATAAACTCAGCTTCAGATTGAACAGGAAGTTTTTGAATGAATTGCTCAAGCAATAAAGTACCTTTTAATTTAATCATTCCAGCCAAACATTCCATGTTAGGACTAATAATTAAATCTTTTGAATAGAATGCTGTTGCGTGTTGTAAAATAGCTTCGTCTTCACCACCAAATATTTGGATTTCATTAGACTTTTTAGGTCTCAAGCTAACTACTTGTTCACTAGTCTGCTCTGTTACAAAATGATCAAAAAATGCGCTGTATTTAATAATAGTAAAGGCCTTACATAATAAATCCATCTCTACAACACTAATTTCTTGTGCTTTATCAAGCGTCAACTTGCTCATTTCAGGAATGGGCAATTTCACAGGAAATTGTAATAAAAATGGAAGTGCTTCTTTATTCGGCAACTTTTTATCAAAGACTCTTTTGAATAATTGACTTATTTGAGCATATTCTTCAGAGCTTAATTTATCCCATTCAGGTTGAAAGAATAAATCCTTTGCCAAACTTAAAATATCCATTTGCTCCAATTGCCATAAACTATGTGCAGGATTATTAGTCGATCCAGCTGCGTTATTTCCATTTGAAGTAGTATTTACTTCTATAGTTACTGGATTATTTTTAGGGGTACTTGGAGTGGATGTCGGAATCGCTACATTAGAAGTTGTAGTGTCCAATTGAGCAACTTTAGTATTTGATGTAGACTCTACTTGACCAACGGTTGTCCCTGTTTGACCACCAGAACCAGTTTGAATGTTAATATAGGTATCAGTAGTATCACCGGCAACACCAATGCCACTTGTTAAATTACCCAATCCATCTGCCACTTTGGCTAAAGTGGCTTCCGTAGCTACTTCTTGATTCTCTTTTACATCTACAAACTTTATGGCTGATACACCAAATACTAAGGCTTCAATGGCTAGTCCACCTGTAATCAAAGCATCTTGTGCTGGCCACTCTAACAATTTAGCAATTACCCCAATCAAAATGACTACGGCTGCCCCGCTATAAAAAAGATTAAAAATGTCTAATTTCTTTTTTTTCATATTCAATAATTTGATAATTATTTCATGTGAAATCACATAATGATGATTACACTTTTGAACATACAATTTCAAATGGTGAAGATTTTTTACCAAAAATTGAGGGCAAATGGAGAAAATTCGGCGAAAACAAATATGGTACCTTGCAAATCAGTTATTTACAAAATAAAAATATTTTATATTTTAAATAGATTTAGGTCTAAAAAATCAATTTTAATGGAACTTTAGAAGTCTAAAAGGTCAGATGGCTTACCTCCATGGAACTTTTTGAAGGGCTTATTTAAGTGTTGCCTAGAACTAAAACCAGCTTCTTTTGCCAAGGCGTCAATAGTGTAATTTTTAAAAGCAGGATCTTTCACTATTTCAAAAAAGTAGTTCACTCTATATTTATTGACAAAGTCATTAAAAGACATAGAGTAATTTTTATATATATAAAAAGAAAGATTTGTAGGAGATACACTTATTAAATCAGCCAAACCTTCCAAACTAGCATCTCTATTTTTGAAATACTGTTGTGATTCCATAATGCTCTCTAATATGAAAGAGGTGATTTCTTTTTCATTCTCTACATTAAATTTTCGGCCTAACGCAATTTTTAGTGCAGACTTATTTAAAAATCTTGGTCTAAAAAGTAAGAGAAGCAATAAATAATAATACATAAAAATGGTTAGCACATCACCCCAAAAGTATTTATTGATATTAATAGTTTTTTGAATCAATATATTACCAACTAATGCAATTATAGATAAAGCAACCAGCCAATTGGTCCATGATTTAATTTTTTGATAGTAAATATTATTAAAACCTTTTTTAGTAAAAATAACATACCAAAAATAAAACATGGTACAGCAAATAAAGAAAAGGAATATAAATCGAATTATTTTTACAAAATCATTCACTTTGAGATTCAGGTTATCATCAACAACCTTTGCCTTAAAGGCATCTAATATTGACCCAGAGCCCAACATGCCTACATTCACAAGTGACCAAAAAATTGCGAATGAAACAATTGCAATAGTAAGCCCTGCAACCCATTTTACATATCTTGGAAAATATAAATAGCTAAACAAATTCAAAATGGATAACGATGCGGTTGCTCTAAATAGGGCAATAAGAAAAACAAATTGCTTTAATTGCTGGGAATAAATTAAAGAAGTCATTGCTATTGAAAAAGTCAACAATAACAATAATGATCTAAGTACAAAAGAGTTTTTGAACTTTACCAATACATCAAAAAAAACGATGGTCGAGAATAGTGTAATCGAAAAATAAAAAGAATGTATATAATGGTATGCTTGGTCCATGATCAAAAAAATTACCATCCACTAATTTCTAGAATTTCTTCGGTATGCGCCTTGGTATCAGGCTTTTCAATAATATGCTGCACGATACCCGATTCGTCAATCAAAAAAGTAGTTCTGGTAGTACCCATATAGGTTTTGCCCATAAACTTCTTCTGACCCCAAAGATTGTATTTGTCTACAATTTTCTTGTCTTCGTCGGCAACCAAAGAGAACGGTAGTTCGTATTTGGCAATGAATTTGCCATGAGAAGCTACCGAATCTACGCTCACCCCTAGGATGGCGATGCCTTTTTTCAATAATTTCTTATAATTATCCCTCAAATTACAGGCCTGAGCCGTACAGCCTGGAGTATCGTCTTTTGGATAGAAGTACAAAACCAGTTTTTGACCTTTAAAATCGGCCAAAGCCACATTTTTTCCATTTTGGTCCACCCCTTTAAACGCCGGAGCTTTAGACCCTTCTTTGATAACTGCCATAATGCTTTAATTATGGTGAAGATAGCAATTTAAAGGCAGAAAAATGTTTGGGCTTCAAAAGGGGGAAAATGCAACCCAATTTTTGTAGATTTGCGCAATTTATATTTTTGTACCATGCCTAGAGACACATCCATTAAATCCGTATTAATTGTAGGTTCTGGACCCATCATTATTGGACAAGCCTG
>JACCED010829055.1_pt1 | contig 36461 bp, 33 predicted proteins | sample 7455021 | NCBI WGS metagenome assembly JACCED01 (sample SAMN15323456, study PRJNA562643) | freshwater metagenome | isolation source: river surface water | place: USA:Blue River Watershed | collected 2017-08-19
TACAACCGCCACTCCTTCAAGCTCAAGAAGAAGCACGTCGACAACCCACCCGAGATGTGGATCCGCAAGGAAGGCGCGTTTGAAGGCATCGTGCCGCTGGACACCTTTCTGGCCGCGCAGGAGGTGCTCGCCGAGCGCAGCAAAAAGCTCACCGACGAAGAGTTGCTCCACCACCTCAAGGCGCTCTATGCCGAGTGCGGGCGCCTGTCGGGCTTCATCATCGACCAGGTGGCCAATGGCCCCTCGGTCAGCCTGTACACGTCCCGCTTTGGCAGTCTGATGCGCGCCTACGAGCTGATCGGCTACCGCCCACCGGGCGGCACCGAGCACCTGGAAATCAACCGCCGCCTGCGCCAGCTCCACCCGGAAATCATCGCCCGCACCGAGCACACCATTGCCGAGCTGGGTGGCTACATCCGGCGCGACCCCAAGACCGATCTCCTGACTCTCAATGACGAGTTGGTCATCAGCCTGGTGCTGGCCCGCTGCCAGACCACCCCGACCGGCCACCTGCGCTGGCGTATCCGGTTTGACCCGGCGCGCCTCTTTGACACCGGTCACCCCGACATCACGGTCGCTATCCGGCTCGATGCCGCCAACACCCAGGAGCTCGACTACTACCTGCTGCCCCGGCTGGATCTGCCCGAGCAGGAAATCCGCGTCAGCAACAAAAACAGTGCCGACTTCGAATGCTTCCGCTTTGACGACTTGAACTTCTTCTACGGCATGTCCGAGCGCGAGCGCCTGCAGCGACGCATTTGATCCGATTCATCACGACCCACCCCGAAAGGACCCCCGCCATGACACCTTGCAAACCCCAGCCACCCAGCCCGAAACCCCAAAGGAGCCATTCATGCTGACCGACACCCCCGAAACCGTCACCCTGATCCCGATCGCCCGAGTGGAGATCCTCAACTCCCGCGAACGCAATATGAAAATCTTCGAGGAGATCGTTGAGAACATCAAATCGATCGGCCTCAAAAAACCCATCACCGTCACCGAACGCGCCGGCGACGATGGGCATCCCAAATACCTGCTGGTCTGCGGCGAGGGGCGCCTGAACGCCTTCCGCATCCTGGGCGAAACCCACATCCCGGCCCTGGTGGTCGATGTCAGCGATGAAGATGCCTTCATCATGAGCCTGGCGGAGAACATCGCCCGGCGCGGCCACCGGCCGCTGGAAATCCTGGCCGACATCGAAATTCTGCGCAAACGCGGCTACGACGCCGACACCATCATCCACAAAACCGGCCTCTCGCCCAAATACGTCAAGGACATCGTCTTCCTGCTCGATCAGGGGGAGGAGCGCCTGATCGAAGGCGTGCAGCGCGGCGCCATTCCACTCACCACCGCCCTCGAAATCGCCCGCGCCAAGGACGATGACGAAAGCCTGGGCGAAATGCTGCAAGAAGCCTATGAAAACGGCCAGCTCAACCGCCGCCAGATCATCGAGACCAAACGCCTCGTCGAAAAACGCCAGGCCTACGGCCCCGGCTCCCCCGATCCTGCGCAGATCAAACCGCCCACCTCCAGCTACAGCCTGGTGCGCACCTACCAGCGGGAAGTCGAGCGCCAACGCAAGATGGTCTTGAAAGCCGAGCACGCCCACCAGCGCCTGCTGCTGGTGGTCCAAGGCCTGAAAAAACTCTTCGGCGACGAGCATTTCGTCAACCTGCTGCGCGCCGAGGGGCTGGACACCCTGCCCAAGTACCTGGCCGAGCGCATCGACAACTTTGCAGCGACAACCTGAATGGAGCCCCCGCATGAGTCCCGCCACCAACACACAATTGGCCCAACCCAACATCACGCCGATGTACCCCGGCATCCATCAGCCCGATGAGGTCGAGGAGGGGCCCAACCTGCCCACGGCCCCGCTCAACACCTTGCTGGGCTTCGATCTGGAGACCTACCAGATCCCGCTCGACACCCTGATGCCGAGCAAACGCATTCCGGACGGGGTAATGAGCACCCGCAAATACAAGCAGGTCGTCTCTTCCATCCACGAAATCGGCCTGATCGAACCCTTGTCGGTCATCCAGCACGACCCGGCCAAGTCGGAATTCATCCTGCTCGACGGCCATTTGCGGGTCCTGGCCTTGAAGGACCTCGGCGTGCACGAAGCTCCCTGCCTGCTGGCCAAGGATGACGAAACCTACACCTACAACCATCGGATCAACCGACTCTCGACCATCCAGGAGCACTACATGATCCGCCGCGCCATCGATCGCGGTGTGAGTAAGGAGCGTCTCGCCCGGGCCTTTGGCGTGAACCTGAGCTCCATCAACCGGCGCATCAACCTGCTTGAAGGCATTTGCCCGGAGGCCATCGCCCGACTGCAGGACAAGCAATTCACCCCGGACGTGACCCGGGTGCTGCGCAACATGAAAGCTGCCCGGCAGGTGGAGGCGGTGGAGCTGATGGTCGCCAGCAACACCATCACCGTGGCCCATGCCGATGCCTTGCTCAAAGCCACGCCGCCGGAGCAGCGCACCGATTTCAAACCCACCGAGCGCGATCGGCAACTGGCGCCGATCGAGCAGATCGTCAAGCTCGAGAAGGAAATGAGTCAGGTCCAGACCCAGTACAAGGACGCCGAAGAGAACTACGGCTCCGATTTGCTGAACCTAGTCGTGGCCAAAGGCTACTTGACCAAGCTGCTCGGCAACGATGCCGTCAAAAGCTACATCACCCGGCACGAACCCGAAATCATCGAGCATTTCGAACTGGTGGTGAACACCGTCAGCATGGAGGAAGCCGTACAGCAACAACTGGAGGCCGATGGCGAATTCGAAGAGCCGCCCGAGGGGGAGGCTCCGGCGCAATAGGTCAGATTCATTGCCGCACCGCAATACCGAAGGGTAAAATGCTGACAATAAAAATAACCTTCGGAGGTGGTCATGCACTGGTATCTCGTCCATACCAAGCCCAGACAGGAAAAGTGCGCCCTGGACAACCTCCAGCGCCAAGGGTTTCAGTGCTATTTGCCCACCCTCCCGTCCGAGAAACTCCGTCAGGGCGTGCTGACGGTGGCGGACGAACCCCTGTTCCCGCGTTACCTCTTCATCCGCCTGGGCCAAGGCGATTCGGCCCCCAGCTGGGCACCGATCCGCTCGACCAAGGGCGTCAGCCGGCTGGTCAGCTTTGGGATCGAACCGGCGCGGGTGGATGATGGCCTGATCGAACTGTTGCGAACACAAGAGGCATCGGTACAGACTGAACCGGAGCGGCTGTTCAAGGCTGGCGAGCGCGTGCGCCTGACGGAAGCGCCGTTTGCCGGCATCGAAGGCCTCTACCAAATGGCCGATGGCGAGCGTCGAGTCATGGTGCTGATCGAGATTCTGAGCAAGCCTGTCGCAGTGCGCGTGGCGCCGGCCAGTCTGCGCAAGGCCAGCTGACAAGTCTGCCTCGTATTGCCTGTTTGGCAAAAAACCTTTCTCAAAGTCATGACGGTGTGGCACAATCGCACTCGTCCGTCGAAGTTTCGGCAGCACCTTTTGCTGCACTTTATTGCTCCGGACTTCCTGCTAAATCTCGCTGACCGCGCTTGCTGATCGTGAAACGGCATGGCGGTAGCCTGCCAAAAGCGCTTTGAATCCCATCTCCGAATTGAACCGAAAAGTCGGTTTCCGAAAGGAAATTGGCATGACCGTGCTCTGCCAGCAGCACGACACGGCTGGAGTCGATTGAACTGATGAACGTTCTTTTGACAGGCGGCATGGGCTATATCGGTAGCCACACAGCGGCGGTACTTCTGTGTGCAGGCCATCAGGTCGTGTTGTACGACAACCTGTCTAACAGCAGCGATAAGGTTCTCGAAAAGCTTTACCAAATCACAGGTAAGCCAATTCCTTTTGTCAAAGGCGATGTGCGTGATACCGAGTTGCTGAAGGCCACGCTCGCCGCTCACGAAATCGATGCGGTTATTCACTTTGCCGGGCTGAAGGCCGTGGGCAAATCGGTGGAGAAGCCGGTCGAGTACTACGCCAACAACGTGCAAGGCACCATCAGTCTGCTGCAGGCCATGCAGCCGGTGGGTATCAAGACGCTCGTGTTCAGCAGCAGCGCCACGGTGTATGGCGAGCCCAGGTACCTCCCCTTAGATGAAAACCATCCCACCAGCGCCACCAACCCTTATGGTCGTAGCAAACTGCATATCGAAGAAATGCTGAAGGACGTGGCGGCTTCCGCTTCTGACTGGCGCATCGCCTGCCTGCGCTATTTCAATCCGGTGGGTGCCCACGAAAGCGGCTTGATTGGCGAGAATCCTAACGGCGTTCCCAACAACCTCATGCCCTACATCGCTCAGGTGGCCACAGGGCAGCGAACGGTACTAAACGTCTTTGGTGGCGATTACCCCACGGAAAATGGCACGGGCGTGAGGGATTACATCCATGTCATGGACTTGGCAGAAGGTCATGCCGCTTCGTTGGGCTTTCTATCACGAACTACTGGTTGGCATGCCGTTAATCTAGGCACCGGGCAAGGCTACAGCGTGCTCGACATGGTTCAGGCGTTTGAAAAGGTATCGGGCTGTCAAGTGCCATATCAGATCGTGGCTCGCCGTGCCGGTGATGTGGCAGCCTGCTATGCCAACCCCAACAAAGCCAGCGAATGCCTGAACTGGCGTGCAATGCGCAGCCTGGACGACATGTGTGCCAGCACATGGCGCTTCCAGCAATCTCATAGTTCGGGCTTGACGTCATGACCCCCATAACCCAGGTACAGCCTGTCATTCTGTGCGGTGGCTCGGGCACACGGCTATGGCCGCTGTCGCGTTCAGGGTTTCCCAAACAGTTTTTGTGTCTCACAGGTGCGGAAAGCCTGTTTCAGCAAGCGGCCAAGCGGTTGATGAGCCTGAGCCATGAAAATAATCAGGTGGCCAATCCTCTTGTGGTGACCGGTGAGGACCACCGGTTTCTGGCCATCGAACAATTGCGTGAAATCGGGATCGCGCCAGGTGCAGCCCTTCTTGAGCCGGTGGCCAGAAACACCGCGCCCGCTCTTACCCTGGCCGCCCTTGCTGCAGTCGACAAAGGTGAAGACCCAGTACTGGTTGTCACTCCCGCAGATCAAACCGTGGCGGATATGGCGGCTTTCAACAGCGCCATGCACGACGCCATTCGCCAAGCGGCGGCAGGCACAGTCGTCATTCTGGGTGTCACGCCCGACCGGCCCGAAACTGGCTACGGCTACATCCAGGCCGCTGTGGCGCCCACGCCTACTCTGGTGGTCGAGCGGTTTGTTGAAAAGCCCGATGCCCCCACCGCCCAGCAGTACCTGGAAGAGGGCGGTTACTACTGGAACGCCGGCATGTTCGTGCTCAAAGCCTCGGTGTGGCTGAAGGCCATCGAAAGCTTTCGACCCGACATTGCGGAAGCCACCCGCATGGCCTGGGCTCAGCGCAGCAGCGATGCCGCCTTTGTGCGTCCGGGCAAGGCTGAATTCACCGCCATCCCCATTGAGTCCATCGACTACGCCGTCATGGAGCGGTGCCCGGGAAGCCAGTTCCCCATCCGCATGGCCCCGCTTGACGCTGGCTGGAGCGACCTGGGCGCGTGGGACGCCGTTTGGAGCGTGCTCCCCAAAGACGATGAAGGCAACGCACATGTCGGCGACGTGCTGATGACCGGCAGCTGCAACACCCTAGTACATGCCAATAGCCGCCTGGTGGCCCTGGTGGGCGTACAGAATCTGGTGGTGGTGGAAACCCCCGACGTGGTGCTGGTGGCCGACAAGTCGCGCAGCCAGGATGTGAAGCACATCGTCAACGCCCTGCAGCAGCAAAAGCGCGAAGAGCAAACCCTGCATCGCAAGGTGTACCGTCCCTGGGGTTGGTACGACAGCGTGGACGAGGGCGAGCGCTTCAAGGTCAAGCGCATACAAGTCAAGCCCGGTGCAAGCCTGAGCCTGCAAAAGCACCACCACCGCGCCGAGCATTGGATTGTGGTCAGCGGCACGGCTGAAGTGACCTGTGGTGACAAGAAGATCTTGCTCAGCGAAAACCAATCGACCTACATCCCTTTGGGTGAGGTTCACCGCTTGGCCAATCCGGGCAAGCTGCCGCTGGAAATCATCGAAATTCAAAGCGGCTCTTATCTGGGCGAGGACGACATCGTCCGCTTTGAAGACACCTACGGGCGTGCCTAAATTAGAAGACGTATGAAGCAAAAAGTTGCATTGATCACGGGCGTTACCGGCCAGGATGGCTCCTATCTGGCCGAGTTCCTGCTCGACAAGGGCTATGTGGTGCATGGCATCAAGCGCCGCGCGAGCTTGTTCAACACGGGTCGTGTGGACCACCTCTACCAAGATCCTCATATCGACCACCGCAACTTCGTTTTGCACTATGGCGATCTCACCGACACCAGCAATCTGGTGCGCATCGTCCAACAGGTGCAGCCTGACGAGGTCTACAACCTGGGCGCGCAAAGCCATGTGGCGGTGAGTTTCGAAAGCCCGGAGTACACGGCCGATGTGGACGCCATGGGGACGCTGCGCTTGCTGGAGGCGATCCGCATACTGGGTCTGGAAAAGAAGACGCGCTTTTATCAGGCGTCCACCAGCGAGCTCTATGGCTTGGTGCAGGAAATTCCCCAGAAGGAAACCACGCCTTTCTACCCGCGCAGCCCCTACGGTGTGGCCAAGCTCTATGCCTACTGGATCACGGTGAACTACCGCGAGGCCTACGGCATGTATGCCTGCAACGGCATTTTGTTCAACCATGAGAGCCCGCGCCGTGGCGAAACCTTCGTCACGCGCAAGATCACCCGTGGCCTGTGCAACATCGCCCAGGGCTTGGAGCAATGCCTTTATATGGGCAATATGGATGCTCTGCGCGACTGGGGGCATGCCAAAGACTACGTCCGCATGCAGTGGATGATGCTGCAGCAAGATGCGCCCAAAGACTATGTGATTGCGACCGGCGTGCAGTACAGCGTGCGCCAATTCATCGAGAAAAGCGCCGCGCAACTGGGGGTGACACTGCGCTTTGAAGGTCAAGGCGTGGACGAGCGCGCGGTGGTGTCCGCCATTGCGGGCGACAAGGCCCCCGCGCTCAAGGTGGGGAATGTGGTCGTGCGCGTCGATCCGCACTACTTCCGTCCGGCCGAAGTCGAGACCTTGCTGGGCGACCCCGGCCTGGCCAAGAAAGATCTGGGCTGGATTCCGCAAATCACCTTGGATGAGATGGTGCAGGAAATGGTGGCGAATGATCTGGAGCAGGCCTGCCAGCACGCCCTGTTGCAGAAACATGGCTATACCGTTGCTGTGAGCAAAGAGAAATGACGGCAGTTCCCAAAATCTATGTGGCGGGCCACCGGGGCATGGTGGGAAGTGCGATTGTGCGCACCCTGCTTGCGCAGGGCGTGTCGCAGGCGTCCATCGTGACGCGCACCCACGCGGAGCTGGACCTGACGAACCAAGCCGCCGTGCAAGCGTTCTTCGCCCAAGAGCAGCCCGATCAGGTTTACCTGGCCGCCGCCAAGGTGGGGGGCATCCATGCCAACAACACCTACCCAGCCGAGTTCATCTACCAAAACCTGATGCTCCAGGCCAACGTGATCCAGGCAGCCCACGCCAATGGCGTGCAGAAGCTGCTGTTCCTGGGGTCCAGCTGTATCTACCCCAAGATGGCACCCCAGCCCATGGCAGAAGACGCCTTGTTGACCGGAACCTTGGAGCCCACCAACGAACCCTATGCCGTGGCCAAGATTGCCGGCATCAAGCTGTGCGAGAGCTACAACCGTCAGTACGGGCGGGACTACCGCAGCGTGATGCCCACCAATTTGTATGGTCCCGGGGATAACTACCACCCGGAAAACAGTCACGTCATCCCGGCTTTGTTGCGGCGCTTTCACGAGGCCAAGATGGCGAATGCGCCGGAGGTGGTGATCTGGGGAACCGGTACGCCCAGGCGCGAGTTTTTGTTTGTGGACGATATGGCGGCCGCGAGCGTTTTTGTGATGGATTTGCCCTCCAATGTCTACCAAAGCCAAGTGCACGCGCAATTGAGTCATCTCAATGTGGGCTATGGGGATGATGTAACGATCGCTGAGCTCTCTCAGACGGTCGCGCGGGTTGTGGGTTATCAAGGTCGTTTGGCTTTTGACTCCAGCAAACCTGATGGCGCACCTCGCAAATTGATGGATTCGTCGCTTTTGTTCAAGCTGGGCTGGCGTCCGAAAGTTGCGCTGAATGATGGCCTGTTAAGTGCCTACCAAGCCATGACTGCGTCGGCCAAATTTCCGTAAGAGCCCAGCAATCATTAAGAATTGAAGAGAGTCCTGTGCACCATTTGAATCCGGAGCTTTCGGCTTCCTCGAATACAAGCGATCTTTTGAAACGCTTGTGGGTGCATCTCAGCTTGAGAAGGCGCACACAGCTTGCGGCGCTGCTGCTGTTGATGTCTATTGTTTCCTTGGCCGAGGTCGTGAGTATCGGCGCTGTGCTCCCTTTTCTGGGGGCATTGACGTCGCCGGGATGGGTGTTTGCTCATCCAATGGCACAGGGATTGATTCATGTGGCTGGCATTACTTCAGCCGACCAACTGCTATTTCCTCTTACCATTGTTTTTGCCTGTGCTGCTTTGCTTTCCGGTGCCTTGCGCCTGGCCTTGCACTGGGGACAGACCCGGCTTTGCTATGCCGTGGGCGCGGATCTCAGCATCAGCATCTATCGGCGTACCTTGTATCAGCCCTACGCTGTGCATTTGACGCGTAACAGTAGCGAAGTCATCTCTGCGATCGCCTCCAAAGCGGATGGCGTCGTCTACTCGACGCTGCTGCCTTCTCTTGTGATCGTCAGCTCAACCATGATGCTGTGCGCAACCTTCATAACACTGGTCGCGCTAGAGCCGTTCATTGCATTCGCCGCAATTTTGGGATTCGGGTCCATATATGGCGTGACCATCGCGTTGACGAAATATCGACTTTCGACCTACAGCCGTACGATCAGCCGTGAACAAAGCTCACTTGTGAAGGCCTTGCAGGAGGCTTTGGGTGGGATTCGCGATGTGTTGATTGACGGAACCCAGTCGCTGTATTGCGCCATTTACCAGGGTGCAGATCGACGCTTGCGTCGAGCACAGTCGAATGTCGTCATCATCAGCAACAGTCCGCGCTACGTGGTGGAGGCTTTAGGAATGGTGGTCATTGCCATCCTCGCCTATGTGCTGGCGAGTGGTCCGCAAGGCGTGGGTTCGGCGATTCCCGTTTTGGGCGCATTGGCGCTGGGCGCGCAGCGCATGTTGCCGGTTCTGCAGCAGGGCTACTCGAGTTGGTCCACATTACGCAGCGGCCGGTCATCGTTGCTGGACACCCTGCTGTTCTTGGAGCAGCCTTTGCCGGAGCAGGCCGACCTGCCACCGCCAGCACCGATGCCTTTTCACCAGGAGATACGTCTGGACCGAGTGGGCTTCCGCTACGCAGATCCGCAGCCCTTGGTGCTCAAGGATTTGTCTTTGACGATTCCCAAGGGCGGCTGCATAGGATTCATTGGTTCCACTGGCGGCGGTAAAAGCACACTGCTGGACATTGTCATGGGTTTGCTCAGTCCCGTCGAAGGCAGCCTCTTGATCGATGGTGTGCAAATTACTCCTCAAAATTGTCGTGCGTGGCAGGCCCATATTGCGCATGTTCCGCAATCGATTTTTCTGGCGGATGCCACCATTGCTGAGAATATTGCGTTTGGCGTCCCGCTCGATCAAATTGATCACGAGCGCGTGCGTGCGGCTGCCCGACGAGCCCAGATTGCTCAGACCATCGAGTCGTGGCCTGAAAAATATGACACAGAGGTCGGCGAGCGCGGTGTTCGATTGTCGGGCGGACAAAGGCAAAGAATTGGTATTGCCCGGGCGCTATATAAAAATGTTGACGTCATCATTTTTGATGAGGCAACCAGTGCGCTGGATGGCGAGACCGAGAGCGCCGTGATGCACGCTTTAACGAATGTCGAAAAGGATGTGACTATACTCATGGTCGCCCATCGACTGACTACCCTACGTAACTGCACGCAAGTTGTCGAACTCGCTGGCGGCGCTATCCAAAGGGTCGGTTCCTATTCGGAAATTATCGACTCGACTGACAAGAAGAGTTAAAGGTATCTAAGTATGAAGGCCGTAATTCTGGCGGGTGGTTTGGGGACACGCATCTCCGAGGAGACTCATCTCAAGCCCAAACCGATGATCGAAATCGGAGGCAAGCCCATTTTGTGGCACATCATGAAGATCTACTCGCACTATGGTGTGAATGATTTTGTGATCTGCTGTGGCTACAAGGGCTATGTGATCAAAGAGTATTTCGCCAATTACTTTTTGCACATGTCCGACGTCACCTTCGATATGCGGGACAACAGCATGCAGGTGCTGCAGCAAAGTGCAGAACCCTGGCGTGTGACCCTGATCGACACGGGCGAAGAGACCATGACGGGCGGGCGCTTGCGTCGCGTTGCGCCCTATGTCAAAGACGAAGAGGCGTTCTGCTTTACCTACGGCGATGGCGTGAGCAATGTCAATGTTGCGGAGCTCATTGCCTTTCATAAAACCCAGAAGGTGAAGGCCACGCTGACGGCCACGTATCCTCCGGGGCGTTTCGGTGCGCTGGACATGCAGAGCGACAAGGTGCGCACCTTCAAAGAAAAGCCCAAGGGCGACGGCGGCATGATCAACGGCGGCTTCTTTGTGCTGTCTCCTGCTGTGCTCAGTCTGCTTGATGGGGATGATTGCATTTGGGAGCGTGCGCCGCTTGAGACACTGGCCGAGCGGGGCGAGCTCGCGGCTTATCAGCACCACGGTTTTTGGCAGGCGATGGACACATTGCGCGATAAAACGCACCTCGAAGAGTTGTGGCAATCAGGCCAAGCCCCTTGGAGGGTTTGGGCGTGAATCCAAACTTCTGGCGCGGCAAGCGTGTTTTCTTGACCGGGCATACCGGTTTCAAGGGCGGCTGGCTCAGCCTTTGGCTGCAACAGCTGGGTGCAGAGTTGACCGGTTACGCCTTGCAACCGCCGACGCAGCCTAACTTGTTTGAGAAAGCGCGCGTGGGCGCAGGCATGACGTCTATCATCGGCGATATCCGTGATAGCGCGAAACTCATGGCAGCGATGCGCGAGGCTGCGCCGGATATCGTGATTCACATGGCGGCGCAGCCGCTCGTTCGTCGTTCCTATGTCGCTCCGGTGGAAACCTATTCCACCAACGTCATGGGCACGGTCCATCTGCTGGAGGCGGTGCGCCAATGCGCTAGCGCGCGCGCGGTGGTGAATGTGACCACCGACAAGTGCTATGAAAACCGCGAGTGGCTTTGGCCTTACCGCGAGAACGAGGCCATGGGCGGCTATGACCCCTACAGCAGCAGCAAAGGCTGCGCGGAGCTGGTGACGGCTGCTTATCGCAACTCCTATTTCAACTCGAATGCCTTCGCCCAGCACCGCATGGCACTGGCGTCGGCCCGCGCAGGCAATGTGATCGGTGGCGGTGATTGGGCCGAGGATCGATTGGTGCCCGATATCCTCGGAGCATTCTCGCGAGGCGAACCCGTCATGATCCGCAACCCTCACGCTGTGCGCCCTTGGCAGCATGTGTTGGAGCCCCTGCGTGGATACCTCACGCTGGCGGAGCGGCTCTTCACCGAAGGTGCCTCCTACGCTGAAGCGTTCAACTTTGGCCCGCGCGAAGATGATGCGCAGCCGGTGGAGTGGATCGTGCGTCAGTTGGCGGCCAAGTGGGGCGACTCTGCGGTGTGGCGACTGGATGGCGCGAATCATCCGCACGAGGCGTCCTTGCTCCGGCTTGATGTGTCCAAGGCAGCCCACCGATTGGCATGGCGGCCTGCCCTTAACCTGGACGCGGGCCTTCAGCTCACGGTGGAGTGGGCTCGCGCAAATCTCGAGGGCCAGGATATGCATGCTTATACGCATGCCCAAATTAATGGCTATCAGACCCGCGTCGCGGTGTCGTGAACCTGAAGAAGTTAGACATGGAAAACTCCAAAGCCCAGGCACTGCGTGCCAAGATTGATGAATTGGTCGGCGAATACGCGGCCATTGTCCTTGCTCCCCAGCCCTTTTTGTCAGGCGCTTCTGTGGTGCCGCCCTCCGGCAAGCTGCTGGATGCGGCCGAGCTGAAGAACATGGTTCACGCCTCCCTGGACGGCTGGCTTACCACGGGGCGATTCAACGCCGAGTTCGAGAAGAAGCTGGCCGCCTTCATCGGCGTCAAGCACTTGATCACCGTGAACTCTGGATCATCGGCCAATCTTGTGGCCTTCAGCACGCTAACCTCTCCCAAGCTGGGTGCTCGCGCCATTCAGAAGGGTGACGAAGTGATTGGTGTGGCCGCTGGCTTCCCCACCACGGTGAATCCCATTCTCCAGTTTGGCGCTGTGCCTGTGTTTGTGGATGTAGATCGCTACACCCACAACATTGACGCTAGCAAAATCGAGGCCGCCATCGGCCCGAAGACCAAGGCCATCATGCTGGCCCACAGCTTGGGCAACCCCTTCAACCTCGATGTGGTGACGGCGCTCTGCAAGAAATACAACTTGTGGTTGGTCGAGGACTGCTGCGATGCGCTGGGCACCACCTACCGCGGCCAGATGGTCGGCACGTTTGGCGATATCGCCACGCTCAGTTTTTATCCAGCGCACCACATTACCATGGGCGAGGGCGGCGCCGTGTTCACCAATAACGACGAGCTCAAAACCATTGCAGAAAGCTTCCGCGACTGGGGGCGTGACTGCTATTGCCCGCCCGGCAAAGACAACACCTGTGGCAAGCGCTTCTGCTGGAAGCTTGGTGATTTGCCCGAGGGCTACGACCACAAATACACCTATAGCCACTTGGGCTACAACCTGAAGATCACCGACATGCAGGCTGCGTGCGGTTTGGCCCAGTTGGACAAGGCGGCGCAATTCATCCAGGCCCGCAAGGACAACTTTGCATTTTTGAAAGAGCGTCTGAAAGACTGCGAAGAGTTCATTCAACTACCGCAAGCTACGGAGCACTCTGATCCATCATGGTTCGGCTTCCCAATCACGCTGAAGGAAAACTGTCCGGTATCCCGCTTGGACCTGCTGAGTTATCTCGATCAAAACAAGGTGGGGACCCGTCTCTTGTTTGCCGGTAATCTGGTGCGCCAGCCCTACATGCAAGGCGCGCATTACCGCGTCAGTGGTGAGCTGACTAACACCGACAATGTGATGAACAACACCTTCTGGATTGGTGTGCAGCCGTCATTGACCCCCGAAATGCTGGAGTACGCCGCTCGGAAAATTGAGACGTATCTCGGAGTGAACTTCTAAGTCGGTCTAGCCCTTGGTGAAGGAACAGCCATGAGAGAAATATCGCTGAATGCCCGCAATATTGAGGGGCAACCCATGTTCCGCTTGATCGACAAAGTTAAGCGGTTGGAGGCGCAGGGACGCAGCATCATTCATCTCGAGATTGGTGATCCGGATTTTTCGACGCCCCAAAACATTGTCGAAGCTGCGCAAAATTCCCTCGCCCGCGGGGAGACGCATTACGGCAGCAGTTGGGGGCTGCCTGAGTTCGTAGACGCAATACGTCAGGCGACGAATCGTTCGCGAGGATTCCTGCCTGACGTCAATCAAGTGTTGGTGACTCCAGGTGCAAACATTGCGATTTTTTACGCTGTCTTTTGCTTGACCAATTCTGGCCAAGAGGTTTTAGTGCCTGATCCCGGGTTTCCCACCTATCTGTCTGCGATCAAGATGTGTGGCGCTGTACCCGTACCCTATCCCCTTCGCAGCGAGAACGCATTTCAGATGCGGGCAGAGGACATTGAGCCTTTGATTACAGATAAGACGCGACTGCTGATCATTAACAGCCCTCAAAATCCGACCGGTGCAATCACGCGTGAAAAGGAGTTGAGGGAAATCTATGAATTGGCGGTGAAGCATGATCTCTACGTCTATTCCGACGAAATTTATGCCCGTATGGTCTATGAGGCCGGTGATTTTTTCTCAATCGCGAGCCTGGACCAAGCGCGGGAACGTGTGATTCTCTCCAATGGCTTTAGCAAAGCATTTGCGATGACTGGTTGGCGTCTGGGGGCCTTGGTGGCGCCGGCGGAAGTGGCAGAGCGCATGATGATGCTCTTGCAGACGACGTCCTCCTGCGTTTCTGCGTTCGTTCAGCGTGCAGGTGTCGAAGCGATCACCGGCGATCAACATCCGGTTCGCCTGATGATGGATGAATACAGGGCGCGCCGAGATTTGTTGGTGTCTGCGCTGAACGCTATCCCCGGAATCAGTTGCCATTTGCCAGGGGGTGCATTCTATGCGTTTCCGGACATCTCAAGCTTTGGCTTGAGCTCTGAAGATTTTGCAGATGTCATGTTGGACAAAGCAGGCGTCGCCTTATTGCCAGGTAGTAATTTTGGTGCTCAAGGGGAAGGCTTTGTGCGCATCTGTTATGCATCGTCTCGTGACCATATCCGCCAGGCGGCCGAGCGCATCGCCAATGCATGCGCTCGCCTCAAGTAAGTTGAAAGAGTATCTATGATCCGTGTCGCCGACTACATAGCCAATTTCATCAGCGATCAGCTGGGGCTAAAAGATGTATTTATGCTGACCGGCGCCGGCAGCATGCACCTGACCGACGGCGTCGTTTGCAATCAAAAATTGCGGGCCATTTGTGTGCACCATGAGCAAACTGCCTCCATGGCACTTGAAGCCTATGCGCGCTCCAATGAGCATTTCGCAGTCGGCTATTTTTCGACGGGTCCTGCATCAACCAATGCAATCACCGGCTTGGGTGGCGCGTGGCAAGACACCGTGCCTTGCCTATTTATTTCCGGACAGGTCAAGCGGGTCGAAGCGGGGCACAACGCGGGCGTTCCCGGCTTACGCCAGTTTGGGGTGCAAGAGCTTGACATCATCCCGGTGGTCTCCTCGCTGTGCAAATATGCGGTTCATCTGCTGAAGCCCGAGATGGTGCGGTATGAGCTGGAAAAAGCGGTGTCGATCGCCAAATCCGGTCGCCCCGGCCCCGTCTGGCTTGAAATCCCCATGGATGTTCAGGCAGCCCTGATTGATCCAGATACTTTGGTGTCATTCAACGACGACTATGCGGCCCCCCCAAGCACTGCGGATGACATTCGTTACGTTGTTGAGGCGTTCAAAGCGGCAAAGCGCCCCACCATTATTGCGGGACGAGGTGTCCGTCTGGCGGGCGCACGAGATGCGCTTCAGCAGTTGGCAACCCAGCTGGGCATACCGGTCGTGACGCCGTATCTGGGCATCGACAATTTACGGCACGACACGGATGAGTACATAGGCAAGACGGGGGTGAAAGGTGATCGCCCCGCCAATTTTGCAATGCAGAACTCTGATCTGATCTTGGCGATTGGAACCAGCTTGCATGTTTCGGTCATCGGGTACGAGTATCAACAATTTGCGCGAGCCGCCAAGAAGGTTGTGGTTGATATTGATCCAACATCCCACAAAAAGAAAACCATTCACATTGATCGTCTCATCGAGTCGGATGCGAAGCTGTTCCTTGATGCCCTGCTGAAGAATCTGGCTTCCGATGGGACAGCGCCGGTTTACAACGACTGGCTCGCGCGATGCGTGGGCTGGAAACATCGATATCCAGTGTGCCTGCCGGAATACAAAGACACCGTTGGGGCGATCAATATCTATTCATTCATTGATCGCCTTTCCGAGATGTCTGGGCCGGGTGACACATTCATTGCAGATGCAGGGTCCGCTTTTTATGCAGTTTCGCAGGGCGTTAAGTTGACAAAAGAGGGACAGCGCTACATACCATCGAGTGCGATGGCAACCATGGGCTATTCGCTGCCTGCAGCCATCGGGGTATCTGCTGCGACGGGCGATCGTCGGGTTCTCGCGGTGACCGGGGATGGATCGTTGCAGCAGAACATTCAAGAATTGCAGACCTTGCTGCATTACAAGCTGCCGGTAAAGCTGTTTGTGCTGAACAATGATGGCTATCTTTCAATTCGCGCATCTCAGACCAATTACTTCCAGCAGCGTTACATCGGCGAAGGTCCTCGCTCCGGTGTGACGATGCCAGACACACTGAAAATATGTGCTGCATATGGCATTCCCTGCGCACGCGTGTCAGATTTGTCTCAGCTCGATCAAGCCATACAAGTGGCCTTGGAGACACCTGGCCCCTATGTTCTGGATGTGGTGACTCCGTCAGAGCAACCTATCGTCCCAACGGTTTCTTCGCGGGTGAATCCAGACGGGTCCATGAGCTCCCGACCACTCGAAGACATGGCGCCGTTCCTGCCCAGGGAAGAATATCGAGCCAATCTTCTGGTCGACGAAATTTGAGCCCCTCCTGTGACACGCATCGCTATTCTGGGGGGGACCAGTCAGATCGCTAGGGACTTGGCCCAAGGGTTGGGGGCGTTCAGTGAACACGCGCTAAGCCTGTATGCGCGGCGGCCTGATGCACTCAGGGACTGGTTGAAATCCTTGCCAGCTGCGAACTTGACTGTTGGCTCGTTTGAGGAGTTCGAAGCTGCCGAGGAGGAGTTTGATGCAGTCATCAACTTTGTTGGATCGGGAAACCCTGCGCAAGTCGCTCAACTCGGGGTTTCCATTCTGGACACTACGTACGAATTCGACGACCTCGCGCTTCAATATTTAAAGCGCCATCCAGGGTGTCGGTATATTTTTCTCAGTAGTGGCGCCGTTTATGGCGGGGGATTCGCGACGCCTGCAGACGATCAAACGCTTGCCTCATTTCCGATTAACCAGCTGGGTGCCCAAGATTGGTATGGAATGGCCAAGGTCTATGCCGAGACTCGGCACCGGGCATTGGCCGAGCTTCCGATCGTGGATTTGCGAGTTTTCAACTATTTCAGTCAATCATCGGATATCGAAGCCGGATTCCTCATCACCGATATTCTTCGATCGATCAGAGCCGGGCAGGTGCTGCAAACCTCTCGAGAAAATATTGTCAGGGACTACATCGGTCCGAAAGAGTTCATGCAGCTCATCCTCAAGGTCTTGATGGGGCAGCCTCAAAACGTTGCAATAGACTGCTTCACGCAAGCCCCGGTTGACAAAATCTCCATGCTGGAACGTATGCAGAAAGATTTGGGCCTGCGCTATGCGTTGGTTGAGCAGCGCACCGGGCTGGTAGCGACGGGCAGCAAGTTGAACTATTACTCGAAAAGCCGAAAGGCCGCGGATCTGTTTGGTTATTCCCCTGAGGCGTCCTCTTTAGAGGTGGTCCTGGAGCAGTCGCTATGCCTTCTTTCCCGCTTTTAAGAGAAATTGGCCAGATCCGTCCGGGCTTGGATGGGTAAAAGATGAAGCGCGAAATCGTCCCGATGGCGGCTATGCCATTCTGTTGGCGATACGTGATTAAGAAAAAAAGGGAAGATTGAGATGACTACCAGTTTGAGAGAGCTCTACGACAGCGTTCCGTACCTTTCGATCAAGTACGACAGCTATTTCCTCGCCTATGAATCGCTGCTACAAAAGTATGTCGATCGCGAGGTCACGATTGTCGAAGTGGGCATCTTCAACGGGGGGTCGCTGTTCATGTGGCGCAAGTTCTTTGGCCCTAAAGCGCGAATCATCGGGATTGATCTGAATCCCGATGCCCGCGAATGGGAAAAGCACGGCTTCGAAATCTACATTGGTGATCAATCGTCTGATACCTTTTGGGTCGAGCTGTTTCAAAAGATCGGCAAGGTCGATGTGGTAATCGACGATGGTGGCCACACCAACCGACAGCAGATCGTCACGTCGCACTACGCGATTCAGAATATCAACGACGGGGGGTTGCTCATTGTCGAGGATGTGCACACCAACTATTTCCGCGAGTTCGGGAACCCCTCTCGGTATTCGTTTGTGAACTTCGCACAACGAATTGTTGATGGCGTTAATTCACGCGCCTATTCTTTGCGCCGAACCTACAAGCAATATTCGTCGCGTGTTTACAGCGTGAGTTTCTTTGAGTCGATGGTGGCGTTTCAAATCGACTCCCGTCTGTGTAAGCAGAGCGTGCCGACATCTAACAACGGCGCAAGCCGAGGCGTGACAGACTTCCGCTACCAAGGCCCAATTACCAGCGCTCTGTTCACATTCAAAAACAAATTCGCCTCCAATGGCAGTCTCGCTGCAAGAGTCGTAAAGCGCGTCGTAGATATGGCGTTGTCTTTGCTGTCGAGGGCTGAGGCGATTAGGTACCGAAAATATTTCAAGGATATGAGCTAACGATGCACTGCAATCGCGCGTAAATGAGCGTGAGGCAGTCCTCCAAGTGAGGAACCATTGAATGAGAATATTTTTCTGCACGACAGCGCCCTCCAAGAATTACAAGAGTTGGTCTAACATTCCCTATCTGCTGCACAAGAACCTCGAGAAAAGAGGCTATCTCGTCGAGAACTATGTGATGCGTGAGGTGGAGCCCCTCAAGACGGTGTTCAACCTGCCGATTCGGGTGCTGAACAAGTTCTTCAAGCTGGGAACCACATATTTCTATGTTCGGACGCCTGTGCATTTCTTCTTCACATACCTCTACAGCCGTTTCATCGGACTGATATCTGCCAAGCAGGATGTGATGGTCGTTCAAGGCTTCTCATATCCTTTGCACAATGGGAAAAACAGGCAAATTGTTCTTGGCGATTGGCCATCTGAGTACCTGTTCGAAAAATTTCTGAAGCGTCGACCGAGTCGATTGGAGCGAAAGTCGATAGACCGGGAAAATGCGGTCATCGAGGCTGCGGACGCGGTGATCACGCTTTTCCCGAATGTCCGCGAATACATGCTGCGGAAATACAAAAACCAAAATATCTATTGTTTTGGAAACGTGGTTAACGTCGATGAAGATGTGGAAATTCCTGCCGACATTCGAGAGCAAAAACTAAATTCAAAGCGGTTCCTCTTCGTTGGCCAGCCTTTTTACTTGGCTGGGGCCCTTGAGTTGATCGCCGCTGCACGTCATCTCCGGCAGCAAGGGCTCGAATGTGAAGTCGACATCATTGGTATTGATCCGGGCTTGATTGGAGCCAAATACGAGTGGTTGACGGTTCACGGATATTTGGACAAAGAGAAACCTGACGATAAACGGAAATACTACGAACTCTTGTCCAACGCGAGGCTCTTTGTGAACACCACTCCGGGATGGAGCGGTTTTCAGGCCTTGTTGGAGGCGATGTACTTTCACAATCCCATCGTGGTTCGGCCCAATGAGAGTCTGAACAGTTATTTCTCAAACTTGACGACCTTCGCACATATTGTTGAAGAGGGCGGACCGAACCTGGAGGCCGTACTCATGGACAGTTTGACCGACAGTGTCCGATACCAACAAATGTCCAATGCAGCGCGCAAGGCAGTTGAGTCCTCAACGTGGAACAACTTCACGGCCGAATTAATTGGGTTGCTAAAATGAATGAAAGTATTACCGCGATTGTTTTTACTCGCAATGAAGAGAGACGAATTTCGGCTATCTACCAAAATCTCAAAGATTTTTGCGAAATCATCGTTTTCGATGGGGGGAGTACCGACGGCACAGAAGCGTTTTGTCGGGAAAACGGAATCAAATTTGTACCCAGGCCAGTCGATCATTCGGAGATGCGGCTAAAGACCTTCAAATGGGTGCATGAAAATACTCCGACGGAATATGTAATTCACGTCTACGGCGCTCACTTTTATCCAAAGCCTCTCCTTGAAGAGTTCGCGGCCGTAGCAAATGCGAACAAGAAGCTGGCGGTGTACAACGATGTGGTGATCTATCGCTATGGCGATGTGGTCCACCGACCGGTAATCCGGAGAATTGCCTCCGTCTGCGTATTTTGTAAGAAGAATGTGGTCAATTTCGACAATTCAAAAATCCATGATGAATTGTCAATCACCTTCGACGAGAAGAATATGGTGCGTCTTCCTGGTCGTGATGAGTTCTCTTTGCACCTCTTCCAAGACGAAGATTGCGAGAGTTTTACCAAGAAGACGATCAACTACGAAGCGGTTGAGGCGAGACAGCGCTTCGCTGCCGGGGAGCGTATGAGCGGTCTGGGTCTGATGCTGGGGCCAATCGGTCGATTCCTCTACCGATATTTCAGAACCGGATCCTTCACCAAAGGTTCGAAGGGCTTGGTTTACTCGATTCTGAATTTGATCTATGACTTCAATGTATCCATCATTCTGTGGGAGTTGACGAATCAACTGACTTATGACGACGCGATCAGAAAGAACGCTGAAAAGAAAGCTCAGCTGCAAAAAAATGGCGTGTAGAAATTCAAGGAGTCGGCGTGAAATTTGAAAAGACAAATATAGATGGGGTTTTTATTATTGAGCATGATGTGCATAAGGATGCCCGAGGCGCATTTGTGAAGACCTTCCATAAAGACGAGTTCTCCCAAATGGGGCTCGAATGGGACTTTCGCGAAAGCTACTACACCCGCTCGAAAGAGGATGTTATTCGGGGCATGCACTTTCAGGTGCCGCCCCACGATCACGCAAAGCTGGTCACCATCATTCATGGCACAGTGGTTGACGTCATCCTTGATCTGCGTCGCAGCTCCCCAACTCTGGGGCAGCACATCGCAGTTGAGCTTTCCCGCGAGAACCGGAAGTCCATCTACATCCCCCGTGGCTGTGCCCATGGCTTCTCGGTACTGGGCGAGAGCGCGATTGTCTATTACATGGTGACGTCGGAGCATGCGCCAGCGCATGACAAGGGCATACGATTTGATAGCTTTGGCTACGACTGGAAGGTCGGTCAACCGATCGTTTCTCCGCGCGATCTTCAGTTCCCGACGCTCGCTGAATTCAAAGATCTCTTCGCATGAAACTCATCATCACGGGTGCCAACGGATTTATCGGCAAGCACTTATGCAAGCGCCTGCAGTCCGAGGGATGGAGCTTTGCGTGTTTGGTCCGTCCCGGGGCGGTGCGCACCTTCTTTGTCGAGAACGGCATACCTACTATTCAAATGGACGGCGACGCGTCATCGCTAGCAGAGATATTCAAAAACGAGAATGCGACGGGCATTGTCCACCTGGCGTCTCATTTTGTAGCTGAGCACCAAGACAAGGACCTGAGTCCCCTGGTAATGTCCAATATTCTTTTTGGAACTCAGGTTTTGGATGCTTCGGTCAAGGCTGGCGTTAAGTGGTTTTTGAACACGGGAACTTTCTGGCAGCACTACAACGGATCTGCGTACGACCCGGTCAACCTCTACGCGGCGACGAAGCAGGCCTTGGAGGATATTGGCCGTTTTTACGCAAATGCGCATGGCTTGCGTTTCTGCACTTTGAAGCTTTGCGACACCTATGGTCCTAACGATACGCGCAACAAGATATTCAATCTTTGGGAGAAGATTGCGAGGAGTGGTGAGACACTCGATATGTCGCCTGGGGATCAGCTGATCGATATCGTGCATGTCGACCAGGTGGTGCAGTCATACGCGCGACTCATCGCGGGGCTGAATTCCGAAGGCATGAATGGTGAGAACTGTGAGAGCTATTATGTCTCTTCAAACCAGAAGATCTCTCTAAAAGAGTTAGCTCGGGAATATGAACGAACCAACCAGGTGAAATTGAACATCAACTGGGGTGGGCGCACCTATCGGAGACGCGAGGTGATGGCGCCTGCCTGTGTTGGACGCCGAATTGACGATTTGCCCGATTTCTCGGGATGATTTCGGTGAGTTCAAAGCCCAGCCGAAGAATGATAAATTGAGGTAAATAGTGAGTATTGAATCACCGTTGATATCCATCGTGATTCCTACTTGGAACCGCCCCGCTCTGGTGGCTAGGTTAGTGGGACTCATCAACGCTGCAGACGCTGGCGAGGATCTCGAAATTATCGTCGTCGACAACGATTCAAGGCAAGAGAACTGGACGCAACTTCAGAAGGTGGCGTCTACGCATGGAAATGTGCGGCTCTATAGAAATTCCGTCAATATCGGCATGACGCCGAATTGGAACAAGGCAATCCACTATGCACGCGGCCAGTGGATCGGCTTCATGTGCGATGACGATATGCTCAAACCGGATTCGCTCAAGCGTGTCCGTCAACTGATCTCGACCGCGTCGAGGCCATGTTTGATACTTCAGAACTCTTCGATCGGTTTAGATAGTGAATGGATCGAGCCGGGCGTCGCTGCTGCGAATAGAGTGGCCCTCCCTCCTGCTTCCGGGCAGTTCTGGCATAGAGAAGTCACCGAGAAATTGGGGGCGTTCGACGAGCGCGTCAAATACTGTCCCGATGCGGAATTCTGGTTGCGGCTGGCGTATCACTACCCTGTTTTGTTGGTACGAGACTACCTAGTTATTCCGTATCAGCACGACACAAACTATATGTGGGAAGCCTTTCGTAGTCCGGACTTCTTGGAGCAGGTGACGCTGTCCATAAAGCTCAGTTCTCAATGGCTTCTTGGTGAGAAGGCCTCAGATCGGAAATTGGTTCAGTATCAGATTGATGATGGAATTTGGGAAACGTTAAGAACGGTTTTGAACAACACGTTTCTCAAGCGCGGGAAAATGAAAAACTTTCTGCGATATTTCTTTGAATTCATTCGGTATTCATTCGCGATGAATCGCAAATGGGTGATGGCTAAGACGATTTCAAGACTACCTCTTCTACGAGCCAAGGAACTTATTAGAACGGTTATCAAGGCTCGATAACTTAGATCGCCTGAGTCTGAATGCTAAAAGTAAAACCGTTGAAATTATGATCAAGTTTCTAAAGCAGATCGCGAAGGTTGCGCTGGGTCGTTCAGCGATTGTTGACATAGTTCCGCCGATCGAATTTGTGGGCTGGAGAATGGCCACAGGCACTCGTGTGCCTTGGCATGAAGGAGGCGCTAACACACTCGCGCAAGCGTTTGCAAAGTGCCATCAGGATTTGGTGGGGTATATCGCCTCGCGCAAAGTCGTCCTAACCCAGTTTCGACCGAAATCTGTGGCTTCGGAAGTCGCGCAATTGCGGTGGCGGCACTACTTGGTCTACTGGTCAGCGACTGTCGCCGCTCGGATTGCCGAGAGTGGCTCTCGGAATTTTGTTGAAATGGGCGTTTGCGACGGTCTGACCGCCTGGTTTGCTAGTCATGCCCGGCAACGCTCGAAGTGTGGTGGTGAATTCTTTTTGTATGACGCATGGGAAGAGATGCGCCCTGACCTTTTGACAGCGTCCGAAGGTGGCTCGGCTGGAAGTTACTCATACCTCAACATTGAAAACACTAAAAATAATCTGACCTTGTGCGGTACGGATAGTTTTGTTTTCAATAAGGGATACGTGCCGGAGTCGTTCGCGCAATCGCGTAACCCAGAAAGTATTGTGTGGATTCATATTGATTTGAATTCATCGATACCTACGATTGCGTCGTTGGACTTTTTTTGGGATCGCCTGTTGCCTGGAGGGCTCGTGCTGCTGGACGACTTTGCTTGGCCAGGGTATGAAGAGACACGAGTCGAAGTTGAAAAGTGGTGCAAAGTTCGCGAATTAGATATCTTGCAGTTCCCCACAGGACAGGCATTAATTACCAAAAGATAAGGTACCGCGAAGACGGGCTAATTGCGAGTGCTCATCGTCCTCGCCACGTTCCTCAACTCCTAGCACTATGAAAGTCATCAAAAGAAGCTCCCACGGATACGAGCAAGACCCCACGAAAAATTTGGGGTTTGAGGCTTACGATGGACAGGGGTCGGCTGATGTTGCGCTCATCATCGCCGCGTTTGACCAAGCCGCGGGGTGCTGGGATCAGTTCAAGCTGCCGCCCGCTGAGTTGGATGCTGTGAAGAAGATGCGTGTGGTTCGGCTCGAATTTGAAGAGCCCAATAAATTCTTCATTCCGGAGGACTTTGACGCTTACGACGCAGACTTTTACAAGGTTCTCACGCTTTGCCCGTTTACCGCAGAATATTTCAACAAACGCCAAGGTGTTGAACGACGCGTCCCGATCTTTTTCCCGTTCAACGAGGAATTCATTCCCCCTAAGAGCGAGAAGCGGTACGACATCATCTACACCGGGCACCTTCATCCCAAGCCCATCATGCGGGACATGAAGACGCTCGTCCGATTCAACTACCGATTGGTTTCGAACTCGGGGCATGAGTTGGTGACGGATCGTGGGGTTGGATATGAGGAGAAATTGAGCCTCATTTCTCAATCCAAGATCACGCTCACCCACAATCTTCTGTATCCCACCTTCCGTCACGCTTTGAATGTTTGGAAATATCCGGAGTGGAAAGCCAACAAAGCGTTCTCCGATATTCCTCGAGGGTTGATCGGACTGGCCAAAAGACTGCTGACTGGACCGGAGATTGAGGTGCCTCAGCTGAAGTCACGAATTTTTGAGGCTGCGTTCTGCCGCTCTCTCATTCTGTGCAAGAAAGACAACTTCAACGTCATCGAGAAGTACTTCACGCCCGGTGAGGAGTTCGTTTACTACGAGGAAGGCAAGCTGTCGGAGACTGTCAATAAAATACTCGCCAACTACGACGCGTATTTGCCGGTCATTGACAGGGCCTACACCCGGGCGGTCGCGCAGTACACCACCACTACCTTTTTTGAGAAATATTTAAAAGTCATCTGATATGGATAAATTCATCGTCATTACTTCCATTTTTCTACCAACGGAAGCAATTGAAAAATTTGCGAAGTTGAAAGAATGGAAGGTCATCGTGGTCGGTGACAAGAAGACGGCTGCCGATTGGAACTATCCAGGGGTGACCTATCTTTCGCCCGAAGGGCAGCAAGAGGTTGCCAGCAAGTTCTCTGGCCTGCTTCCCTGGAACTCCTATACCCGCAAAAACATCGGGTATCTTTACGCCATCTCGCGAGGCGCGCGGGTTATTTATGAGTCGGACGACGACAACATTCCCCTAGACAACTGGGTCAACGAACCCGAGTTCTCCACGGATGCAGAGCTCCTTAGCGACGCCTCATTCGTCAACATCTATTCGTATTTCACCGACAAGAAAGTGTGGCCGCGAGGGATTCCCCTGCGCTGTGTTTTGGACGCTGAGACTCCCAAAGCTTCGGCGGCCAAGAACCTGAATGTGGGTGTGTGGCAATTTCTGGCCGATGAAGATCCCGATGTGGATGCAATCTATCGACTGACCAACAACACGCCTATCTATTTCAATTGGCGCGCACCCTTGGTCTTGGATCAAGATGCCTGCTGCCCTTTCAACTCGCAGAACACCTATTTCCGCAAGGAAGTCTTCCCGCTGCTCTATCTGCCATCGACGGTGACCTTTCGCTTCACCGACATTCTGCGGGGATTGGTTGCCCAGCCCATTTTGTGGGCTGCGGGGTATCACCTGGGGTTTGCAGGCGCAACCGTCCTGCAAAAACGGAATCCCCATGACTACCTGAAAGATTTTGAGTCGGAGATTCCTTGTTATCTGTCGGCGGAAAAAGTCGTGCAAATTGCCAAGGAGACCGTCTCTCCTGAAAAATCGATACCCGAGAACCTGTTGTCGGTGTACCGCGCGCTTTCCGACAAGGGGATCGTCACGGAGAAAGAACTCGAGATTTTGAGTGGCTGGCTGGATTTGTTGGCTTGAAGGCGAGGTGAACCAAGTGGATCAGTTGAAACAGTGGCTTTAATCTCCGTCTGCATCCCCGCCTACAACCGCGCAGGTGTCCTGCCCGCGTTGCTGGACTCCATCCTGAATCAGGACTTCGACGACTTCGACATTGTCATTTCCGAGGACTCCTCGCCTGAGCGTCCGGCGATTGCGGCGAAGGTGGCCGAGTACCAGCAGCGTTTCGGCGCCAAGGTTCAATATCACGAGAACCCGCAAACCCTAGGCTATGACGGCAACCTCCGACGTTTGGTGGAGTTAGCCACCGGCGACTACGTGCTGTTCATGGGCAACGACGATCTGCTGGCTCCGGGCGCTCTCGGTGCCGTAGCGGCCGCCGTGCGGGAGTGGCAGGACGTGGGGGTCGTACTGCGCAGTTACTCATCTTTCGTGAGCGATCCCGAGCAGCCGGTGCAAGTGTTTCGCTACTTTGGCGAAGACCGCGTCTTCCCGCCCGGGGCTGATACCGTGGTGACCTTCTTTCGCCGTTGCGTTTTTATCTCTGGCATGGTCTTCAAGCGAAACTCTGCTGCGGCCTGCGCCACTGCGCGGTTTGACGGCACGCTGCTTTATCAGCAGCATTTGGCCGGGCATATCCTCGCGCAGGAGTCCGGTGTTTATCTGAACCGTATCCTGTCCTACCACCGTCTGGGTGGCGTGCCGGATTTTGGTGCGAGCGCTGCCGAAAAGGGGTTGTTTGTCCCCAAGCAGCAAACGCCAGAGTCTTCCGTGCATTTCATGCGCGGCATGCTTGCGATTGCCAACTCGCTGGATGAGTCGGGCGGCGCCAAAGTGGGCCGTCGTATCTTGCGCGATATTTGCAATTACGCGTATCCCATCTTGTCAATTCAAGCCGGGCGCTCGTTTGGCACTTTCCTGTCCTATCTCTGGCAGCTGATGAAGCTGGGTTTCTGGCGCGTGCCGCTCTTTTACGTGTACGCACTGGGTCTGCTCGTGTTGGGGCGTAAGAACTGCGACCGTTTGATCGCGCGGATCAAGAAGGCTTTGGGGCGCGCGCCTTTGCTGGGCAGCGTCTACACGGGCCAATCGCGCGCTGCAAAGGGCGATTGAATGTCCCGCAAAGTTGTCGTTCGGCTCAAGGGTGGTCTGGGCAACCAGCTGTTCTGCTATGCGGCCGCGCGCCGGCTTGCCTGGGTCAACGATGCTGAATTGGTGCTGGATGCGGTCACCGGCTTCAAGTACGACCACCTGTATCAGCGCACTTACGCTTTGGGCGCTTTTCACATTCCTGCGCGCTTGGCGACTTTGGCGGAACAGATGGAGCCCCTGGGGCGGGTGCGGCGACTGATTGCACGCAAACTCTCGGAGCGCAAGCCTCTGGCGCAACGCCGCTACATCCGGCAAGTGGGGGTGGATTTCGACCCGGGTATCGTGGTCTTGCGCTTGCAAGAGGGCGCCACCTACTTTGACGCATTTGGTCAAAGCGAACGTTACTTTGCCGATATTCGCGATCAGCTTGAGCAAGATCTGGTGATGGCGGCTCCCACAGACCAAGAGAACGTTGCCATGGCCGCCCTGATTGAATCAACTGAATCAGTTGCCTTGCACGTGCGCTGGTTTGATTCGGGGGACGGGCCGCACTCTTCGAACATATCGCAAGCCTATTACGCGCAGGCCTTGCCGCGTTTGCTCGCAAAAATTCCCGCGGCGCATTTCTTCCTTTTCTCCGATCGACCTGAACTGGCGGCGCCGCTTTTGGCACCGCTTTTGGGAGGCAGGCCATTTACGCTGGTGGGGAACAACGCCGCGAGCGGAAACGCAGAGGCGGATTTTTGGCTGATGCGTCAGTGCCGCCATTTCATCATCGGAAACAGCACCTTTGCGTGGTGGGCAGCATGGCTAGGTGAGCAGCGCCACCCCGGTGCGCAGGTTTTCGCACCTTCGCGCAACGTTGATCCTGAGCACAGCGTAACCGCCTGGGGCTTCCCGGGTCTGTTACCCGAGCGTTGGACGGTGTTGTGAACCAGCCGCCGTGTGTGGATGTGGTCATTCCCGTCTTCAACGGGCGAGAAACCATCGTTTCGGCGATCGAGAGTGTGCTGACCGGGCAAGGTGCCAGCGTTCGTCGCATCATCGTGGTGGACGATGGCTCTCAGGACGGTACAGCCGAGCGGGTTCGCAGTTTGGGCAGTCCTCTGATCGAGTTGGTCTGTACGCCGAATCAAGGTGTGGCGCGAGCGCGTAACCTTGGTATCGAAAAGGCGAGCGCTGAGTGGGTCGCCTTCCTGGACGCCGACGATGTGTGGATGCCCGGCAAGTTGGAGGCACAATTGCGCAGCGCGCGAGAGCATGGCGCGGGTTTCGTCTGTGGCTCGGTGAGCGCGCAGTCGATCCTGTCGTCCTCCCCGATTTCCCCTCAATTTTTGGCCCGAGGAAATTTTGTGGCGACCAGCTCGGTCTTGGTCAAACGAAGCGTGCTGCAGCAGATTCAACCGGTGTTCACGCCGGGGATGACTTTCGCTGAGGACTACCTGGCCTGGCTCAAATGCGTCACCTTAACGCCGGGCTATTACCTCTCGACCAAGCTGGTGGATTACATCCTGTCAGAACGTCCCCGCTACCGATGGGGCCAGATTCTACGGAATATTGCAGCCCTCAATATTCGGTACGCCTGCTTTCTTGGCCAGACCGGTGCAGGGTGGGCGCAACGCTTTCGGCTGGGTTGGGCTGTGTTTTGGGGCTCTCTGAGGTCCGTGCTGAGCATCATAAAACGTTTTATTCGCGCGTATCGCGCTGGCTCCCTGAATCTATGAACCACAAGTTGCTCGAACACTCCAAACTGATGCGAGCCCTCCTGGCTATGGGCAAGGTGAAACTGGCGTGGGCATGTCGGCGTTTGCATTGTCCGGTGCCTGCGTCCGCCCTCGTTCTGGAGGTCGGCTCTGGTGGAAGCCCTTATTTCCGGGCCAACGTGCTGATAGATGCGTATGGGGAGACGCGGGAGCGTCATTGGGCTCCGTTCATTACCGATCGGCCTTCCGTTCTGGGTATGGGAGAGGCCTTGCCCTTTCGCGACAAGAGCTTTGACTTCGTCATCGCCTCGCATGTGCTGGAACATTCGGCAGACCCGGAGAATTTCTTGCGTGAGCTACAGAGGGTGGCCAAGGCGGGATACATCGAAACGCCCGATGCGTTCATGGAGCGCATCAACCCTTATTGGGATCACCGCTCCGAGGTCACAGTGCGTGACGGCGTGCTGGAGGTGCGCAAGAAGCCGTCTTGGCGGCCTGATCCGGAGTTGGTGGAGTTGTATGAAGAGCGGGCCAAGGGCTTGATTGCCGGCTCGGTGATTCCCTCCAACCCCTTCACATTCCACACCCGCTTTTATTGGACGGACCAGATCCCGTATCGCATCGTGAACCCTGAGGTCGATGCCAGCTGGACGCCGCCTGTGATGGAGCACACGACGCAAATGCAAATGTCTTTGCGTGCGAAGCTGGGGCGTGCGGGGCTGGCTGCGACTCGGGCCTGGTTCTCGCAAAAAAAGAGAAACAGCCAACTTCAGTTGCAAGGGCTCCTACAATGCCCCGCGTGCAAATCGTCGGAATTGAAGTTCAGTGAGAGCTTTGTGGGCTGCATCGGTTGTGGCAAGCAATACGACGTCGTCGCAGGGGTTCCGCGCATGTCGGTTGAATCCTGATGCATCTGGCGATTGACGCAAGCAACATCCGCCAGGGCGGGGGCGTCACCCATCTTTCTCAGCTACTGAGGGCGGCAAATCCTGTAGATGCCGGGATCAGCAGGATCACAGTTTGGACTTGTGCCGCTACTGCAGCCCAGTTGCCTGACGAGCCTTGGCTGACGAAGCTGTCCCCGGCATGGACCGAGGCCGGCTTGGTCAAACGCATGCTGGGCCAGCAAGTCCTGCTCGGGCGTGAGATGGCGCGCCGCGGCTGCGATGTGCTGTTTTCTCCGGGGGGCACCTTGCCCTTTCATGCCAAGGTGCCGGTGGTGACGATGTCTCAGAACATGCTGTCGTTTGAGCCGGAAGAAGCAAAACGCTTTGGACGCTGGAGCTGGATGCGCTTGAAGATGTGGCTTCTGCGTCAGACGCAGGGGCGGTCCTTCAAGAAGGCCGATGGTCTGATTTTCTTGACTCAATATGCGCGCGAAGGCGTGAGTCGCTGGCTGGGAAGTGCCCAGGGTTTGCAGGCGCTGATTCCTCATGGCATTGAGCCACGATTTGCGGCGAATCCCAAGCCACAGTTGAATGCCCAGGATTATTCACTCGACCGGCCGTTCACCTTTCTCTACGTTTCCATTCTGATGCCCTACAAGCATCAAATTCAAGTGGCTCAAGCGGCCAGCGAACTTCGACGTGCCGGGTGCCCTGTCCGGGTGCGGTTTGTGGGTGCGGATTGGGGCCTGTATGGCCAGCAGTTTCGCGAGACGCTGCGACAACTGGATTCGAAGGAAGAGTTTTTGATCTGGCCTGGCAGCATGCCGTTTTCGGCTTTGCATGCCGAATACCAAGCCGCCGACGCTTTTTTGTTCGCCTCCAGCTGCGAGAATCTCCCCAATATACTGATCGAAGCCATGACGGCGGGGCTGCCTATCGCGTGTGCGAAGCGAGGGCCGATGCCCGAGGTGCTGGGCGATGCGGGGGTCTACTTTGACCCTCTCAAGGTTCAAGAGATCGCCGAGGCCATGCGCAAGCTGATCAACAGCGCCGATCTTCGGGCGCGTGTGGCAGCGCAGGCCAAGGAGCTGAGTCGGGCGTATTCGTGGCATCGGTGCGCGAAAGACACATTCGAATTTATTGCGGCGGTCGCCGCGCAGCGCGGAGCCCTCCAGGTTTCGCAGAAGTGAGTAAGCATGTTTAAGAACGGTACGCTATTGATTACAGGGGGAACCGGTTCTTTCGGGAACGCGGTGCTCAAGCGTTTCCTGCAGTCTGATTTGGCTGAAATTCGCATCTTCAGTCGCGATGAGAAGAAGCAGGATGACATGCGCAAGCGCTATGGCAATTCCAAGCTGAAGTTCTACATCGGTGATGTGAGGGACGCTCGTAGCATCGCAGCGGCGATGCGCGGTGTGGACTATGTTTTTCACGCGGCTGCCTTGAAGCAGGTGCCTTCCTGTGAATTTCACCCCGGCGAAGCGGTGCGCACCAATGTGCTGGGCACCGAGAACGTGCTGGACGCGGCGATCACCGCCGGTGTGAAGCGCGTCGTGTGCCTGAGCACGGACAAGGCGGTCTATCCCATCAACGCCATGGGCATCAGCAAGGCTTTGATGGAAAAGGTCATGGTTGCCACCAGCCGGAACCTGGATAAATCAGGCACGGTGATCTGTGGTACCCGCTACGGCAACGTGATGGCTTCGCGTGGCTCGGTTATTCCGCTGTTTGTGGACCAGGTGCGGGCGGGTAAACCCATCACCGTGACGGATCCATGCATGACTCGGTTCATGATGTCCTTGGACGACGCCGTGGACTTGGTGCTCTACGCCTTCGAGCATGGCCGCAATGGCGACATCTTTGTGCAGAAGGCACCGGCGGCCACCGTGCAGGTGCTGGCCCAGGCCATATTGCAGCTCATGAACAAGCCCAGCCATCCCATCCACGAGATCGGCACGCGGCACGGCGAGAAGCTCTACGAGACATTGCTGGGTCGTGAGGAGATGGCCTGCGCCGAGGACATGGGCCAGTATTTCCGCGTGCCGCCCGACGGGCGTGATTTGAACTACGAGAAATTTGTCGAGGTGGGCGAGCGCCGCCTGACGCAGAGCCTGCATGGCGAAGATTACAACTCGCACAACACGACGCAGCTCGATGTAGCGGGCATGAAAGCGCTGCTGCTCAAGCTCGATTTCATGCAGCGCATCGCGCGCGGTGAAGACGCCGTGGCAGAGGAATGATGGCATGAAGGTGCTGATCACCGGGGCCGATGGTTTTGTGGGGAAGAATCTCCAACTGCGCTTGCGTGAGCGCAATGATGTGGAGGTGGTGACCTACACCCGCGCAGACAGCGTCGCCGATTTGCCTGCGCGCCTGAAGGGCGTCGATGTGGTTTTCCATCTTGCGGGGGTGAATCGTCCACAAGACCCACAGGAATTTGTTGCCGGTAATGCGGAGTTGACTCAGGCGCTCAGCCGCGCGGTGCAAAGTGCGGACCACCCCATGCGCGTTCTGTTGAGTTCATCGACCCAAGCTCGCTTGGACAACCCCTATGGATCGAGCAAGCGACAGGCCGAGCAAGCGGTGCAGGCGCTGGCCGGCATCAAGGGCACCTCGGTGCATGTGTTTCGCCTGCCCAATGTTTTTGGCAAGTGGTGCAAGCCCAATTACAACTCCGCGGTTGCCACGTTTTGCCACAATATCGCGCGTGAGCTCCCCGTGCAGATCCACGACCCGAGTGTGGGGGTGACGTTGGTGTACATCGACGATGTGCTCGACCGCTTCATCAGCCTGATGGACGGGGCCGATGCCGCACCGGATGCCGAGGGCTTTGAAACCATGGCGCCACAATACACGGTGACGGTGGGCGAGCTGGTGCGCCAGATCTCCGCGTTCCGCGAGAGCCGAGACAGTCTCGTGATCGATCGTGTGGGAACGGGCTTCGTGCGCGCGCTTTATGCCACTTATGTAAGCTATTTGCCGGTCGAGCACTTTGCCTACGAGGTGCCACTGTACGGCGATCCGCGCGGTGTCTTTGTGGAGATGTTGAAGACGCCGGATTGCGGCCAGTTTTCCTTCTTCACCGCGCATCCTGGCATCACCCGGGGCGGGCACTATCACCACACGAAGACCGAGAAATTTCTGGTCATCAAAGGCCAAGCCCGTTTTCGGTTTCGTCACATGCAGACGGGCCAAGTGCATGAGCTCGAAACCCGTGGCGAGAAGCCGGAAATCGTCGAGACGGTGCCCGGCTGGACGCATGACATCACCAACATTGGGCAAGATGAAATGGTGGTCATGCTGTGGGCGAATGAGATTTTTGATCGGGCTCGTCCGGATACCTACAACTGCCCGCTGTGATCCATTGGAGAGACCAGGCATGTCGCTAAAAAAACTCAAGGTCGTGGCGGTGGTGGGGACGCGCCCCGAGATCATCCGCCTATCGCGTGTGCTGGCAGCGCTGGACGTGTACTGCGACCATGTGCTGGTGCACACCGGCCAGAACTACGACTACGAACTGAACCAGGTGTTCTTTGACGATCTTGGTATACGTAAGCCGGACTTTTTTCTAAACAGCGCTGAAGGTAGCACCAGCGCTGCCAACACAATTGGCAACCTCATAACCGCCGTGGATGGCGTGTTAGCTCAGGTGCAGCCCGACGCTATGCTGGTGTTGGGTGATACGAACAGTTGCTTATCGGTGATCCCGGCCAAGCGTCGCAAAATCCCGATCTTTCACATGGAGGCGGGCAATCGCTGTTTTGACCAACGCGTGCCCGAAGAGACCAACAGACGTATCGTCGACCATACTTCAGATATCAATCTCACCTACAGCACCATTGCGCGCGATTACCTGCTGCGCGAAGGGCTTCCGCCAGACCAGGTCATCAAGACCGGCAGCCCGATGTATGAGGTGCTGCACCAATACTTGCCGCAGATTAAGGCTTCGAACGCATTGACTCGGCTGAGTTTGGCCCCCGAACAGTACTTTGTGGTGAGCGCCCACCGCGAAGAAAACATCGAGTCCGAAAAGTCCTTCACCAAACTGGTGGCTGTACTGAATGCGGTGGCCGAAGACCATGGCTTGCCGGTGGTGGTCTCTACCCACCCCCGTACCCAGAAGCGGGTGGATGCCACGGGTGCCCAGTTCCACCCCCTGGTGCGCCTGATGAAGCCTTTGGGTTTTCACGACTATGTAAACCTACAAATGCAGGCTAAGGCGGTCTTGTCAGACAGCGGCACCATCAATGAAGAGTCTTCCATTCTTAACTTCCCGGCGCTGAATTTGCGCGAAGCCCACGAGCGCCCCGAAGGCATGGAAGAAGCCGCAGTGATGATGGTGGGCCTGGAGGTGGAGCGCGTGCGTCAAGGTTTGGCCATTCTGGCAACCCAGTTGCGAGGGGATGAGCGTAATCTGCGATTGGTCGCCGACTACAGCATGCCGAACGTGAGCGAAAAGGTGGTGCGCATCATTCACAGTTACACCGACTATGTGAACCGCGTGGTGTGGAAGAAGTACTGAGTTGGCTTTGCGGATACTCGTGGTTAGCCAGTACTTCTGGCCAGAAAACTTTCGTATCAATGACTTGGTCAAAGAGTGGGTTCAACGCGGCCATGAAGTCACGGTGCTCACGGGGCGTCCGAACTACCCCGGTGGAGAAATCTTCCCTGAATACCTGCAAAACCCGGGTAACTTCGCGCGGTTTGGCGGGGTTCAGATTCATCGCGTGCCCATGCTCGCGCGAGCTAGTGGGTCATTGCGGTTGATTTTCAACTACCTGAGCTTCGTGTTGGGTGCCGGTTTGTTGGGTCCCTGGAAGCTGCGCGGCTACCGGCCAGACGTGATTTTTGTTTTCGAACCGTCGCCCGTTACAGTGGGCCTTCCTGCGGTGTTGTTGGGTCGCATCAAGCGCTGCCCGGTGGTGTTCTGGGCGCTGGATCTGTGGCCAGAGACCCTTGCCGCCATTGGGGTCGTTAAACACCCCAAGGCATTGAGTGCGGTGGCCCAGATGGTGCGTTTCATTTACAACCGATGCACCCTGGTCTTGGGCCAGTCGCGGTCATTTCTGCCCAGCATTGCAAGCCATTGCGACGACCCCAGCAAAGTCCGTTACTTCCCGAGTTGGGCGGAAGATGTTTTTCAAGAGCGAGTTGATGAGCCCGTTAGTGAAATTCCACAGGCACCAGGAACGCTCAGCATTCTTTTCGCCGGCAACGTGGGGGATGCACAGGACTTTCCCGCTATTTTGGACGCAGCAGACCGCCTGAAGCACCGCCATGACATCCGATGGCTGATCGTGGGTGATGGTCGTCGTTCCACCTGGGTGTCTGAGCAAGTTCAAGCGCGGGGGCTAGGAGACAGGGTCTTGCTGCTTGGACGTTACCCGGTGGAACGAATGCCCGCTTTTTACGCGAAGGCGGATGCGTTGCTGGTTAGTCTGAAGAAAGATCCGACGTTCAGCATGACGATACCTGGCAAGGTGCAGTCTTACTTGGCCGCCGGTCGTCCCATCATCGGCATGCTCGACGGAGAAGGTGCTGATGTGATCAAGCGAGCGGGCGCTGGTTTGGTGTGCCCCGCGGGTGACAGCGCAGCTCTGGCCCAAACCATTCAACGGTTCGCGGAAACGTCACCGGAAGACCGGCGGCAGATGGGCAAACGGGGGCAGGGCTATGCCAAGGCCGAATTTGACCGCAACACGTTGGTGACACGGATGCTCACTCTGCTGGAAGAGTCGATAAGCCTCCATCAGCTAAAGAAAATCCGTAAGGCTCAATGATGAGGTGCCTGATCACGGGTGGTAATGGGTTCGTCGGCCGCGCGCTGACCAGTCACGTACTGGCAAGTGGTTGCGAAGTACGTTTATCACTTCGTCAGCCACCAAGTGCGGATCAAATTGTTGGCGTTGAGACGGTTGAAATTGGCAGCCTGTCACTCAAAAACGATTGGACGGCAGCCCTAAGAAAGGTCGATAGGATCGTGCACTTGGCTGCTCGCGTTCACATCATGAACGACAACAGCTCAGACCCAATAGCTGAGTTTCGTCGTGTCAATGTCGAAGGCACAGCCAACCTCGCTCGCCAGGCGGCAGCAGCTGGCGTACGTCGCTTTGTCTACCTGAGCTCCATCAAGGTGAACGGCGAATGCACACAAGAAGGACACCCCTTCACCGCCGATGATGCTCCTGCACCGGCAGACCCCTATGGCGTGTCCAAGCATGAAGCAGAGCAGGCTCTGCGCCAGATAGCGGCTGACACGGGGATGGAGGTGGTGATCATTCGTCCTCCCCTAGTGTATGGGCCAGGTGTGAAAGCCAACTTCGAGTCGATGATGCGCTGGCTGGCGCGTGGTGTTCCGCTGCCGCTATCTGCAGTTACCCAGAACCGCCGCAGTTTGGTGGCGCTAGATAACCTCGTGGACTTGATTGTGACCTGTTTGAGCCACCCTGCCGCCGCAAACCAGACTTTTCTGGTGAGCGACGGTGATGACCTTTCTACCGCCAGCTTGCTCAGGCGCATGGGTGCTGCTTTGGGCCACCCCGCGCGCCTGTTTTACGTGCCACCTTCGTTGTTGAAGCTCGGTGCTCAGGCAGTAAGCAAGCCTGGTATCTACCAGCGCTTGTGCTGCTCACTGCAGCTGGATATTGCCAAGACCCGCCAGCTTCTGGATTGGACACCACCGGTGTCTGTAGATGAGGGCCTGCGCCGTGCAGCTGAAGGATTTCGAGCATGAAGCGCTTTTTTGACCTAGCGCTGGCGTTGGTCGTGGCAGTGTTTTTGGCGCTGCCCATTGCGGCGGTGGCGGTGGCTGTTCGGCTGACTTCATCGGGGCCAGCGCTGTACTGGAGCGACCGGGTTGGCCGCAATAACCGCATTTTCAGAATGCCCAAGTTTCGCAGCATGCGGATCGACACCCCCGCAGTGGCTACGCATCTGCTGCAAAACCCGGATCAATGGTTAACCCCGATTGGTTCCTTCTTGCGTAAATCTAGCCTGGACGAATTGCCCCAACTGTGGAGCATCCTGAAAGGCGACATGAGCTTTGTGGGCCCACGCCCAGCGCTGTTCAATCAGGATGACTTGATTGCGTTGCGCACGGAAAAAGGCGTGCACGAACTGGTGCCAGGCCTGACAGGGTGGGCCCAAGTCAACGGAAGAGATGAGCTGCCGATTCCCCAGAAGGTGCAACTTGACGCGGAGTATCTGCAGCGTCGGTCGTTGCGGTTCGATCTGAAGATTTTATGGATGACGGCGTTGAAGGTTCTGGCAAGGGATGGAGTTTCA
>JACCED011140125.1_pt1 | contig 36331 bp, 25 predicted proteins | sample 7455021 | NCBI WGS metagenome assembly JACCED01 (sample SAMN15323456, study PRJNA562643) | freshwater metagenome | isolation source: river surface water | place: USA:Blue River Watershed | collected 2017-08-19
ACACTGACCGAAACCAAGGCTGCCTGGGATGCCGCGCAGGAAGTCGGATTTGCCGGTATTGTCAGTGCCCGGTCTGGCGAAACCGAGGATGTCACCATTGTCCACCTGGCGATGGGTTGGGGGGTTGGCCAATTGAAGGTTGGTTCCTTCGCGCGGTCAGAACGCATGGCGAAATGGAACGAAGCCTTGCGCGTGGAAGAAAGCCTGGGGGCGCGGGCGCGCTTTGCCGGCGGCGCCTATCTTGGGCGGTCCCGCTCATGAAGGTGCTGCTGCATTATGATGCCGGGCCGGGCTTGGCCGCCCAGCTTGCCGCCCTGCCCGCGCTTGACCTGACCATCTGCCCAGAGGCCGAAGCCGCACTTTATGCGCGCCTGCTGCCGAAGGTGGAGGTGATCTGGCATGTGCTGCGGCCGATCACCGCCGCCGATATCGCCGCCGCGCCCAATCTCCGCCTGATCCAGAAAATCGGTGTGGGGGTGAATACGATTGACCTGGAAGCCGCCCGCGCGCGCGGCATTGCGGTGTGTAATCTGCCGGGCACCAATAGCCGGGCGGTTGCGGAAATGACCCTGCTGCTGATGCTGGGCGCGCTCCGCCGCAGCGCCTATTTCGATGCTGAAACGCGCGCCGGGCGCGGCTGGTCCCAGCCTGCCGCCTTGCAGGATCACTTGTTTGAACTGGGCGGGCGCAAGGTCGGTTTGGTGGGCTATGGCGCAGTGCCAAAGCTGCTTGCCCCCATCCTGCAGGCCATGGGGTGCGAGGTTTTATACACCGCCCGCGCCCCGAAGCCCGAGGCCATCGGTAGCTGTCGCCCCTTGGACGCGCTTTTGGCGGAAGCGGATGTAGTTTCACTCCATATTCCCGAAACACCGGAAACACGGGGCCTGATCAATGCCGCCGCCATCGCGCGCATGAAGCGCGGTGCGGTGCTGGTGAATACCGCCCGCGGCGGCCTGGTGGATCAGGCGGCACTCATGGCTGCACTCGAATCAGGGCATTTGGCGGCAGCGGGGCTGGATGTCTTCAGCGCCGAACCAGTGAACCCCAACGATCCATTATTGGGCCTGCCAAATGTGGTGCTGGCGCCGCATATTGCCTGGCAAACCACAGGCACCTTCGCGCGATCCTTCGCCATTGCGGCGGAGAATTGCCAACGCTTGCAGCGTGGTGAACCGCTATTGCATCGCGTGGCTTGAGACCGGGTGGCGGTATCGCCCGCCGCCCAAAGGGCTTTCCACCCTTGGTTGCCCAAGCCGTCCCCCTGTTAACGCCAGCCCCTGAAAATCACGCAAGGTCGCTATTGGCGGCCCATGAATGCCGCAGATACCTCTTTAATTTATATTTTTTATTGATAAATTATTCCAATGTCTCAAGCATTGGGCGATCTTGATCGCTTTCGTTCCGAAAGCTTCGAACCCCTCAGTTTCCGTGAGCGTGGCGCCACGGTGCCCTTCACCACGCCCCTGCTGTTGAATGCGCGTATTCGGCATTCAACGTCCAATCGCGGCCGCGAAATGGTGGTGACCAATCCATCGGGCGGCCGCGGCGCCTTGATTCTGCCCTGGGGCGCCATGCCGGATATCTGCACGCCCACCCTGTTCGACCGGCATTTATGGGAAACCCTGGAAGAAGCCGAGGATATCAGCCCGATTGGTATCCGCCAGGATGCGCAACGCCTGGCGGCACAGGGGCTTGCCGGGCGCCATGCCGCGCTTGCCGCAAAAGATGCCCAGCGACGCGATCAGATCAGCCAAAGGCTCATGCGATCACTGCTGCTGGAAAGCCTGGACATGGGTTTAATGCCTGGCAGCGTCGCGCGGGAAGGGCTGGCCAGCATGCCGGCCGAGATTTTCTTGCAGCATGCCCAGAATGCCACGGCCCAGGCGGCGACAAGGCTTAAAATGCCGCTTGCTGAATTTGTGGCGGACATCGAAGCCCTCGCGATTGCGCTGAGCGGCGCGTCACCATTGATGGAAGGCGAAGATGCGCGTCTGCGCGACATGCTTGAAGAACTGCGGCGCATCATGGACGAAATCGCCGATTGGATCGCGGGCGAAGACAAGGATAGCGGCCATGTGATCGCGGCGCAGTTCATCCATGAAACCGGGCGCGTCACGATTGAATGCGCCGAAACTGCGCTGGTGAATACGGAAACACTGCTCACCGAATTCGGCTTCCTGATCCTTGATTGGAAGCGCGAAAAGGAGAATTTCCTGCATCGCGCCCGTGGCCCTGAATGGGTGCTGGATGGCTGGAAAACGCCCATGGCGCTCTGGCGCGCAGCACGCCCGGCGGATCGCCGTTCGGCCATTTGGGAAATGGCACTGATCGCGCCCATTCTCCCACGCGAAGCCCGGGCGTGGATTGGCGATGTAAAGGATTGGCGCGAACCCCGCCGCACCACGCAGGTGGTGCGCGACAAGGCCGATTGGCGCAACGGCAATAGCCTGGAATTGGTGGCCCGGAATGAAAAGCTGATTGGCTTGTCGATTTCTTATGAAAACCAGATCGCGCCACTGGCTGCCTCAGCGGGGAAGATGGCGGTCAAGATCCAAAAAACCACAACCGAGCAAGCGGGCCCGCAGAGGCTACGCATCCCATTGGCGGGTGGCGACAGCGCCTTACCTGCCGCCCATGGCGTGAAGCTTGATGCCGCACCGCTGCGCGCAACAACGGAAAGCCGCAAACTCGGCAATATGGTTGAAAATGCCTCCGACACTGCCTTGATTAAAATTGTCGCCATTATCGACCGGCTTTCCAACCCTGATATTCATCAGCGCATTCTGGGCCCTTCCCTGCCCCGCTTGCGGCAGTTGCGACCGCCCAGACCAGCAAGCCTGTTGCGCGTGTTGTTTCTACCCCTATCGGGTGCCCTGGTAGATCCCTTGCAGTGGCGCAGGCAGCCAAGCGCCATCCCGCGTAGCGCGATTTCCCCCCTCATGGCATCGCTGCGCGGCATGCTGTCCGGCGAATTTGATCTGCTTGAGCGGGAATTGCGCGGCAAGAACCTGGATGATGGCGCGATCATCAACCGCGTCGGGCGCCGCCTATGGCCAGCGGTTGCCGAAGGCGTGGCCAAGTTACGCCCGGATGCCGCCTGGCAGGCAATTGGCATCGGCGACCGGGATTTCGATCTCATCACCACATTGGCGGGGGGATTATGGCGCCAGGCGGAACCGATCTGGGAGGCTTGGCAACGCATGGATGGCGGCTGCACCGGCGACTTCCTGCGGCAATGCATGACCGGCCCGGCACGGGAAGGCCGCGCCGTTTTTGAAGCGGCCCTTCATACCTTGCTGCAGCGTGCCAGTCAGCCTTCGATCCTTTGCGCCCTGACGGAACAAATGCCCTCTCAAATCTCAGGCATTGTCGAACAGGTGCTGGAATCCTGGGTCAGCCGGACGCTTACCGAAATTCCGGATAGTGACCCCGCCATGGCAGTCGGCGCGGCGGAAGAAATCCTGCTAATCCTTGAAGCTTTGGAAAACGCGCCGCGCGGTATCGCACGGCCGGAGAAGCGCGACCTGATTGCCCATCGCCGTATCCTCGATCAATTCTGCCGAAACAGTTACCAGGAACTGCTCACCACCCATGTCGTGGATGCTTTGCAGGCCATCAGCGCTGATACGGTTGACCTGCTGGCGGAGATTGAAGCCATGGCGCGCCTTGCGCGTCGTTTCGAAAATATCGGGCGGCGCGTTGGGGCTGGCCCGCGCATGGAAACCCTCAAGGATCGCTTTCGCCTGCAGATTCAGGAACTGGAACAGCAGGATATTCCCTCTGCCCTTTCTGCCATGGAATTTGCCCGTATTCGTGAAATCATTCTGGGCGGCGATGTCGCTGAGCGTGTTCTTTATCGGCATCGTCGCCAAAGATTGAACGGGCCATGATCGTGCTGATGGCCTGTGGCAAGACCCTTCGCCGTGGGGACTGCCAAGCGTGCAGGCATCGCGCCGTTTTCTGTCCTTCCTATCTTACCCAGATCTAAATCAGCGTTCTGTGCTTACCACGCCACCCACGCAACCAGCGCCAAAGCCGCAGGAAGATTTCGCGTCTTACGCGCATTATGGCGCGCATGTGCCGTTTTGCAGCCCAAGGCTGCTTGGGGCGCGCTTGCGGCGTTCCCCCGAAGGGCGCGGGCTGGAATTGCTGATGGCCAATCCAGCGCAAGGCAAGGGTAATTATGTCCTGCCGTGGCAGGCCTTTGAGGAGTTCGGATCGCCCACCCTTTACGATGTCAGATTATGGGAAGTCCTCGGTAAGCTTGGCGATATTCAGCCGCTGACCATCAGGCGGGAAGCGCTCAAGATCGCTGCGGATGGCCTGGGGGGCAGGCATGTCGCGCATGCCGCCCATAGCGCGATGGAACAGGAAGCCAGCAGCGAAAGCATGATCCTGGCAGCAGCCTTGGCGCATTTGGAGGCAACCGCAAACCAACGGCGCGATTCTTCTGTCCAAGATAGGCGGGCGCCGGAAGACAAAGACGCCATCGCTGAACAGCTTGCAAAACTGCCCCCGGATCTCGCGGAGAAGTTACGCAATTTGGCGCGGGTGCTGGCGGGTCTTGGTCCACCCGGCGCTGGTGAAACTGCCCGTTTGCGCCGACTGGCAAGCGATATGCGCGCCATGCTGGCAGAGATGAAAACGCTCAACGCGACCGTGGCGGCTGATCAAGAAACTGGCGCGCTTGGCTTTCTTGCCGAAACCATCGCGCAGGTTTTGCATTATGCGGATCTGTCCATTGCGGAAATCGATTTAAGATTTGGCAATCTCATCACGCTCTTGCAGCGCCCCAATCTGGATTTGGCAAAAATTCTTGATCGCGTCGGTCGGCCGGAATGGCTGCTGGATGGCTGGGGTGTTCTACTTGGCCTGTGGCACGAAACACCCGCGGAAGCGCGCGCAGACATCGCCTGGGATCTGATCGGCATCACCCCGACCCTGCCGAGAGAAGTCCAGAATTGGTTCCCTGAGGCAGTGGCGCAACCCACCCCTAGACGCATCGCGCGGGTGGTTACTCAAGGATCCGATTGGCGCACTGGCCGCCTGATTGAATTGACTGCCCGCAATGAAAACCTGATCAGCTTTGGCTTCAATCATGAAAACCGCATCAGCCCCGCGGAAGCCTTCAGATCGCGCCATCAGGCACGGGTCATTATTCCAAAACGCGACGAAGCCCCAACGCCATCCACCCCGCCGCCATCAGCCACACCTGTAAAGCCGGCGCCCCCTTCGGATTTGCAATTGCTGGCGGCCGGGCTGCACCAGGCTTCCGATGAAAATCTCATGCGGATTGTTGGGCTGATTGATGGCTTGCCTGATCGTTCGGGCGTTGATCGGCTTCTGGCACGCGCGCGTCCACGGCTGCGTTTCCTGAAGCCGCCGCGCAAGATCACCCTGACAAGATTGCTTTTCCTGCCGCTTTCCGGCGCCATCGTCGATGCGCCGGATTGGCTGCGTGACCCAGGCCTGATCCCGCGCCACGCCCTGCATCCCATGGCCGCCTTGATCCGCGACATGCTTGGCGCATCAGCGCAGGCCATCATGCATGAATTGCAGCATGAGGCATTTTCCAACCATGCCGCAATCGGGCGCTACGGCGGCGCGCTTTGGGATCAGGCGAGCAAGATTGCTGATCGGATCACACCGGGGTCTCGTTGGGCCGAGGCTGGTTTCACGCCTGAAGAATTCCGCATGATGATGCGTCTGTCGGTTGGGGTATGGCGCCACGCGCAAGGCCTATGGGATGTGTTGCGCCGAGGCGAAGCCGCCCTGCCGGAACGCCTATTACGCGACGCCCTGACCGGCCCCGCCACTGAGGGGCCGGATATCTTCAATGCCGCCTTCAACACCTTGTTGGCGCAGAATCATCATGCAGCGCAATTCGTGCCGCTCGCATCCGGCATGCCGCCCGGCATATCTGAGATGGTCATGCGCAGCCTGGAAGCCTGGGTGGAGCAATCGCTCAGATTGCTGCAGGAAGATCTCCTGCCGGCAGCGGTGGATCGGGCGGAGGAAATCAGCCGCACCGTCGAACTCCTGCGCCTGTCGCCCTATTTCCAGATGGCACGCCGGCGCCAGCAGCTTTCATCCTTCCTTTGGCGGCTTGAGGAACATTGCCGCCTGATCATGGGGCAAGTGCTGGAACAGGATATCCTGCCCGCATTGCAGGCGGCGGCACCGATCAGCGATCAGGGTTTTGCCTATCTGGAATTTGTCGCGCGTATCACCAAACGGTTGGAGGTTCTGGGGAAACAATTGGGCAATGCCGCGATGTACCAAGAACATGAAAACAAGTTGATGAAAGCCTTCGCGGCCGCCGAACAGGGCGCGGGCGAAAGCGCATTGACCCAGATTGATCGCATCAGGCTTGCGGAAATCCTGCTCGGCCAGCAGATGGCGCGCTCCCTCATTCCCGCCGCATGATGTTTTCAACCAGGGATTGAGGCCAATTCGGGCGCGGCGGGAAATGCGGGGGTGTTGCGACTTTTTTTACCTTATCCACCCATGCTGCATGGGTGAACGCGCAGCCCTCTTCACCGTTACAGCATTTCAATACGCGGCGTTATGAACCTGCCACCTTCATGGAACGTGGTGTCAGCATTCCCTTCACCACGCCCATGCTTTTGGGCGCCCGCGCGCGGCCTGATGATGCACGCGGCAGCCTGGAACTCATCATCGCCAATCCCTCGGGCGGTGAGGGTGTTTACATCCTACCCTGGAACGCCATTCCGCAGATCTGCGCACCAACCTTGCATGATCGGCGGCTTTGGCACTTGCTGCGCAATGAATATAACCTGACCCCCAGAACCCTGCGGCATGCTGCGGAATCTGTGGCATTGGAAGGTTTGGCTGGCCGGCGCGCCGCCATGGCAGTACCCGAAGCACGCCGCGCCGCTGAAAGCCGCGAAACGCGGATCAATTTCGCGCTGTTGCTGGACCTGATCAAACAGGCTGAAGGCGCCAACCCGGCCGCGCCGCCGCCGGAACTGGATGATCCCGCGCGCGTGAAAATACGTGGCCAAAGGTCGGTCGCGCATATGGCGAAGCGCCTTGGCATGACCACCGAGGCCATCGCCAATGGCTTGGAAAAAATGGCCAAGGCTTTCGATGGCCTGGGCCTACCGCATGACCAAGACCCGGCGCCGTCGCGGCGGCTTGTACGGGACCTTACGGCGCTGGTGGCGGAAATTGACGCCTGGCGGCAGGCCATTCCGGCAGGACAGGATGCACAGGCCGCCGGGCTTGTGCAGCGTTCCATGGAAATCACGCTGAAATGCGCCGACCACGCGCTGGCCGAATTCGATGCATTGATTGGGGATACCATCGCCTCACTCCGTGCATGGCATGAAAATCCGGCACAATTCGCAGCGCGGACCTCTCGCCTTGATTGGCTGCTGGATGGCTGGGACATGATTCTCGGCATCTGGAATGCGGCCTCCAGCCAGGAAAGGCCGGCGGCCATCATGGAAATGGCCTTGCTCGCGCCGATTTTGCCGCTTGAGGTTGAAGGCTGGCACGGTATCGATCCTGATTGGCAAAGGCCGCAACGTTCCGGACGGGTCGTGCAGGAATTCGAAGATTGGCGCAGTGGCCGATTGATCGACATGATCGCCCGCAATGAAAACCTGACCATTGCGCCAGCAAGGCGGGAATTCATCGCCGCCAGTATCAGAAAATCTGCCGGCCCGCCCTTTGAGGAAGCGGCGCATAAGCCGAGATTTTCCGCGCTGCCCCTGCCGCCACCGATGCGGCGCCCCCAACCGAGCAAAAACCAATTCGCCGAAACCCGGCAATTGGTGCATGTCCTTGCCGCTGCTTCCGATATGGCGCTGACGCAGGTGGTTGAAATCCTGGACCGCCTGCCTGATCGGCTGGAAGCGGATCGGCTTTTGGACGCGGCCCGTCCGCGCTTGCGCCAATTGCGGCCGCTACGCCCGTTGAAATTCGCCCGGCTTTTGTTTCTGCCGCTTGATGGCGCGATTACCGACAGCATGAAATGGCAGCGCGGGGATGCGCGCTTGCCAAGGTCCTGCCTGCCGGCCCTGGCGGAAGCGCTGCGTGCGGCGATGGGACCGGCCGTGCAGGAGATTGATGCAATCTGCGCCGGCAAGAATTTTGCCGATATTGGCGCAGTGGACCAAGCCGGGCGCCTGGCCTGGGCAGCAGCCGCGCATCATGCGCCGGGGCTGAAACCCAATGCGCGCTGGTCCAGCACAGGGCTGCGGCCAGAGGATTTCTCCGCATTGCTTCAGCTGGCCACAGGGGTTTGGCGCCATGCCGGACCGATCTGGTCAACCCTGCAATTGAGTGGTTGGGGCCCGCCGCAGGAAGCGGTCCGCGCCGCCCTTGCCCCTATTGCGCAGGAAGATCCGGTCGCCTTCAGCATGGCTTTGGCGACGCTGATGCAAAAAGCCACCAGCCCCGGGATGGTTGCCTTGGCGGCGGCCAATCTTTCGCCTTCGGCCGCCATCATGGCGGATGCCGCAGTTGATCATTGGCTTGGCAATGCGCGGGGCAGCCTGCCCACCGAAGATCTGCCGCAGGCGGCAACCATGGCGGAATCCTTCGGAAGATCGCTCCAGGATCTGGAAAATGCGCCCCCCACGCGCAACCCGAACCGCGCCGAACGCCTGGTTGGCCTGCGCCAGGAAGCGGAAGAAAGCTGCCGCGTGGTTTATGAACAAGGGCTTGAAACTGAAATCATGCGCGCCCTGCCTTTGCTGCAACACGCCGCCACGCCGGAACAAATCATGGCGCTGGAAGCGCAGGCACGCGCGCTCCGCCGGATTGAATTGATCGGGCGGCGCTATGGCATTGCCCATGGCTATGACGGCGCTGCCAAACGGATCGAAAAGGCCATCGAAACCACGCGGCGCAACCTCAGCCCAGGCGGCATGACCGCGCTTGATCTGGCCCGCCTTGCCGAGATCCTGCTTGGCGGGGAAGCCGCACTCGAACTTCTGCGTTAGGAACCCACGGCCAAGTTCAACCCTGCATCGGGCGGCAGATTCTCCCCCAGAATAAAATTGTTGTTTTGTTAAAAAATAACTATATGCATTCAATCAATCTTTGTTCCCCTACGCCAAACCCGCGCCATGAACCCGAACCCTATGGGCCGCTTGACCACCAGGCCCGCTCCACCCCCGGCAGCAGGCGCTGCGGAAGCTGGCGCCAAGCCATCCTTGCGCGCAGCGCTTGGCCAAGCCGTGCAGCCTGGTGAAAAGGATCTGGAAAGCTTCAAGGAACGCGGGGTGATCCTGCCCTTCACCACGCCGCAATTACTTGCCGCACGGCTCCGCCAAGGGGCCTTGCCCGGCGCCATGGAAGTGGTGCTGCCCCATCTTGGCGGCCGGCCAGGCCCGGTGGTTACCGCCTGGTCCAGCCTGCCTGCCACCTACCCACTGACCTTGCATGACCATGCCTTCTGGCATTGCCTGAAAAACACCACGCAGGTGACGCCGGCGCTGATCCGTTCCATTGCGCTGAAACTCGGCAAGGAAGGCTGGTCCGGGCGCGCGGCCATGGTGATGGCGGCGGAAGCGGAACAGGCGGAAGCCACCGCGCATCGACGCTTGTTTTTTCTGCTGCTGGCCGATCTGATCAATCGCACGGAATTGCCCGCGGAAAACAAGGTACCGCCGCAGCAGGAAAGCCTCGCTTATCTCCGCCCGCGCATTGGCAAAGCGGTTGCCCGCTTGGCCAGAAGGTTTGATGTCAAAACTGAAACCATCGAAGCCTCGGTTGAAGCATTGGCCGGGTGTTTCATGCATCTCGGCAAGGCGGATGATCCCGTATCCGGCCATCGTCGCACGGCGCTTGGCGAATTGCATGGTTTTGTGAAGGAACTTGAAACCTGGCTTGCGCCACGGCGTGGCACGCCGCTGAGTGCGCGGGCGGATTTCATCCTGCGCCGGGCGCAATTGAGCCTGCATTGCGCGCAAGCGGCGATCGCGGAACTGGATCGCGTCATGGCCGATTGCACCCTGCTGATCCGTGCCTGGCAGCGCGATGCGCCATCCGTGCAAAGACGCGCGGCGCGGCCCGATTGGCTGCTGGATGGGTGGGATATCATCAGCAACCTCTGGCGCAATGCCGAACCCTGGGACCGGGAAGCCGTGCTTTGGGAAATGGCGTCACTGACGCCGCCCTTGCCCAAGGAAATCGAAGGCTGGGCGGGGTTTCCGGAAGCGGCGAGCCATCTGCGCCGCGCCACACCGCCGGTTGGCTTCGCCACGGATTGGCGCGGCCTGCGCCGCGCTGAATTCGTGATGCGCAATGAAGCCCTGTTCAGCGGGCAGCATGCCGCCAAGCTCAGCAGCGAAGCCAAGAAGCTGCGTGAGATGGATCGGATCCAAAGCGCCCGCGCTTTGACCGTGCAGACAGGCGGCAGCAAGAACAGTGAAGATCCGCTGACCAGCCTTTCCAATCGCACCTCGCGCGCGTCTGATGAGGTGCTGCGGCAGGTGGTTGGTCTGCTGGAAGCCATCCCCGCACGATCCACGCTTGATCCCATTCTGGAATCGGCCAGGCCAAGGCTGCGTCTGCTCCGCCCCCCGCGCCCCATCACCTTTGCGCGTATTCTGTTTCTGCCTTTCGATGGCAATATCGTGCCCGTGAAGGATTGGCGCCCCGGCATGGCCAAATTACCGCGCCAGGCCCTTCTGCCGATTGCCAATGCATTGCGCGAGGCCATGGGCCCCGCGGCCGAGGAACTCACCGCACCGCTCGGCGGGCGTAATTTCTTTGACGTCCTGCAGGTTGATGTCACCGGGCGTGCGCTTTGGGCTGCGGCCGCAGAGCATGCGGAAACACTGCCCTTGGATAATGGCCTGCCATCCGCCGGCCTGACCGGCGCGCATTTTCAGGAGATTTTGGCCCGCGCGGCGGGCATCTGGCGCCATGCGGATGCCTTATGGGAAGCAAGGCTCGCGGCCTTTTCCGGCCCGCCGGCAGAATTGGTGACCCAGGCATTGCAGGGGCTGGCGAAGGAAGGGCAGGAATTTTTCAGCATGGGGCTGATCAATTTATTGCAGGACGCCGCCAGCCCGGGTTCAGTTTTCGCGGCCGCCGCGCGCCTATCCCCCATCGCTGGCACCGTCGCTGATGAAAAAATGGAAGAACGCCTGCGCCAAGGGCCACCGCCCCTGCCGATCGAAGATCCGGTCAGGGCTGCGCATGAGGCTGAGGAATGCGTCACGCTGATACGCGAAGTGGAAGCCGCCGCCGCCGGGCGCCATCGGGACCGCCGCCCGCTACTTGCCCCCCTGGTGAAACAAATGGACCAGGCCTGCCAGGAAGCACTCAGCGCCATAGTGGAAAAGCAATTCCTGCCCGCCTTGCGGGATCCGAATGCCAAGCGGCGCCCGGCCATTATCCTTAATCTTGAAGTCCTGGCGCGCGCCCTCAAGCGTCTGGAAGCTGCGGGCAGGCGCTGCGGCAATCCGGAATTCTATGATGATTTGCAACGCCGTTACGCCAATACCCTCAAGGCTTTGGTGAATGGCCTGGATGGCGGCGGCTTGTTGCAGACCGATATATTTCGCCTGATGGAAATTTTACTCGGCACGGAAACGGCCTTGGCCATGGGGGCCGCCAATACGGGAAGCCTGGCACAGCCCAACGCTTGAAGCCGCCCCGGCACAAGGCCCCAACGGGGCCCTCAGCGGGCCTGGGCTTCCAAGCAAGCGCGCGCCGCGCCATGATTGGCGTCTTCAATGCCTCTGAATTGGGAAATAGCCATGGCTCTCCGTTGCGATTTGATTATTCGTGATGCCACCATCATCGACGGCACCGGCGGCCCCAGCCGCAAGGGCGATATCGGCGTCACGGGCGACCGCATCGTGGCGGTGGGCGATCTCGGCGGCGCTAGCGCGGACCGTGAAGTGATCGCCGGTGGCAAGGCCGTCGCACCCGGCTTCATTGACAGCCACACCCATGATGACCGTGCGGTGCTTTGCGGCCCCGCCTGCATGACCTGCAAAATCAGCCAGGGTGTCACCACTGTGGTGGTCGGCAATTGCGGTGTCAGCCTTTCCCCCGCGCGCTTCACCAAGCGCCCGCCGCCGCCGCTTGATCTGATTGGCGAAGATGGCTGGTGGCGCTTCGATAGTTTTGGCGATTACGCGCATGAGCTGAAAAAGCAGGGTTCGGAAGTGAATACCTATGCGCTGGTCGGCCACCAGACCATGCGCGTGGAAGCGATGGATGGCGATGTCATGCGCGTTGCCAATGATGGCGAAATTGAACGCATGCGGCTGCGTGTGAAGCAATCCCTCGCAGAAGGCGCTTCGGGCTTTTCGACGGGGCTCTATTATCCTTTGAATATGCACGCCACCACGGAAGAAGTGATTGCGGTGGCTGAACCGCTGCGCGCTTATGGCGGCATTTACGTCACGCATATGCGTGATGAGGCGGACCGCGTTTGCGCTTCCATCGAGGAAACGCTGAAGATCGGTGATCGCGTCGGCTGTCCGGTTTGGATCAGCCACCACAAATGCTCAATGCCAGAGAATTATGGGCGTTCGACGCAGACGCTCGCGCTGATTGATGCCTATGCGCAAAGCCAGGAAGTCTGCTTCGATGTCTATCCCTATCCGGCGGGGTCCACCGTGCTGATGCCGGATCGGCTGCGCGATGATGTGAAGGTGATGATCACCTGGTCCATCCCGCATCCGGAAATGGCGGGCAAGTATTTGTCTGACATCGCGCGCGGCTGGAATACGGATATCCGCATGGCGGCCGAACGTCTGCTGCCCGCGGGGCAGATCACCTTCCAGATGGATGAAGCCGATGTGCGCCGCATCATGGCGCATCCGATGTCGGTAATTGGTTCGGACGGTATTCCGCATGATGCGCATCCGCATCCGCGGCTTTGGGGCACTTTCCCGCGTGTGCTTGGCCTTTACGCGCGCGAATTGCGCCTGTTCAGCCTGGAGACTGCCGTGCATAAAATGACCGGCCGTCCCGCTGCCGTCTTTGGCATGGTGGATCGTGGTGTGATCCGCGAAGGCGCCTATGCCGATCTGGTCATGTTCGACCCTGATACGGTGATTGACCGCGCCACTTTCGAAAACCCGAAGCAGGAAAGCGCTGGCATCGAGGAAGTCTGGGCCAATGGCGTTTCCACCTTCGTCGCCGGCAAGGGCGCCACCGGGGAAAAGCCGGGCCGGCTGGTCACGCGCGGAAAAGCCTGATTCGCATGGCGCGGATCGTAACGGATCCGCGCCTGGACACTGACGCGCGCGCCTGCGCGCTTGGCATGAATTGCGTCATCAACAGCCCCATCAGGCTCCACCCGCCTGATGGGGCTGTCGTTTTTTAATTCCAGCGCCAGCGCCAATCCGCCCAGGCCACCAGCAAACCAGCGAGCGATAGCCCGAGCCCTGCGGCGAATACCGCGGCATGGCTTTCATCCGTGGCGCGAAATAGCGCGGCCAGGGCAAAGCCCGCCAAGGCTTGCGCCACAGCGAAGCCCGCCGTCACCCGCACCCAGATCACGCCAGCCAGGGCGCCCGCCCTTTCGCGGGCCGCCGCCAAGGCAACCGTGGTAATGCCAAGCGCGGCCAGGCCGGAAACCAAGCCAAGCGGCACCAGCACCCAAAGCGGTTCAGGCAAGGCCAAGGCCAGCGCGATACTCTGAATCCCCATCCAGAGGAAAATCGCCGGGCGTCCGCCCCAAAGCTCCACCACCCGCCCGCCGAGCAAGGCGCCCGTCACACAGCCAAGGCCGAACAACACCCACATGCCCGCGCCGATTTCAACGCCAAGGCCACGCCCGCGCGCCGCCAGATCCGACAGGTAAAGCATGGGCGGCACCAGCCCCGCGCCCGAGAGTGAATAGGCGATGATCAGCCCAAAAGCGGGTGGCGCGCTGCCCTCCGGCGCGGTTTCGGAAGCAGGTGGGCGCGGCCAATGCGGGCGCGCCAAGCCCCATAGCAGCGCCACCACGGCGGCAAGGCCAAGCCAGGCCTGCGAAACCCCGGCTTGCAGCAGCACGGGCACCAGAAAGGCGCCAAGCGTAATGCCGCCACCGACACCAAACAGCACCAAGCCACCCGCCCGGCCCCGGCGTTCCGGCGGCGTCACGGCCTGCACCGAAGGGCCGGCAAGGCCCATCAGCATGCCGCCCGAAATGCCAGCCAAGCAGCGCCAAAACCCAAGCCAAGCCAGGCCGCCATGCCAGGCGCAGGCCAGAAAGGCGAGCAATGCCAGCATCATGCCAAGATCAAGCGCCTGCGGCACTCCAACGCGCCGCGCCAAGGCCCTTGCCCCGCCAACACCCAGCAAATAGCCCGAAAGATTGAGCGCACCGAGCAAACCGGCCTCCGCCCCATCCACCCAACCTGCGGTCACCATGGCGGGAAAGAGCGGCACATAGGCAAAGCGCGCCAAGCCGATACCGGTGGAGGTGGCCGCAGCCCCCGCAAGGGCCGTGCCGGCCCAGCCAATGGCCCTTTGCCCCAATCCTGTGTCTTTCTGCATCAAGCGCCTGTCACGTCTCTCACCTGGCCTCGGCAAGGCCGTGCGCCTGACGCACAGCATCGCATGGGCGGTTCTCTGTCCATAGGGGGGTCATTCCCCGCGCGATGCTTCCTTCAAGGCTCGGCGCAATTTGGCGATCCCGCTCCGCATGTGGCCTTCAGCGCAAAGCCTGCTGCCTTCTTCCGCCAAAAGGCGAAGATGCCCCGGTGCCTCTGCGGCGATTGCGGCAAAACGGGACTTGAGTTCAGCGCAATACTCAGGCGAATCAGAGGTAAGCCGGGGCGCGCTCTCATCCGCCCGGACGCTCAATGGCCAGAGAAGCGCAATGACGATGAGCCACTCCATGGCCAAGGCGTATCATGCGCCGCCCTGCCAAGCCGTGGCCCGCAGATGAAGCCCGCGTCATTTACCCGAGAAAAGGCTCAAATGCGCATGCAAACCGGGATGGGTGGGATGGGCGCGTGCATCCGCCAGGCGCAATTCCCCGCCATGCAAGCTTGTCACGGCGCGGACGAGGGAAAGCCCCAAGCCTGAACCGGGCAAGGCCCGTGATGGATCGGCGCGAAAGAAACGCTCCCCCGCGCGGGCACGATCATCCGGGGCAAGCCCCGGCCCTTCATCGGTCACGCTGATGTCGCGGCGGTCACGGGCCGGGGCGCTGGCTTGAAGGCGGATATGCCCACCGGCCGGGGTGAATTTGACCGCATTGTCGAGCAGATTGGCGATGGCTTGCAGCACCAGGTCCCGATCGCCCGTCATCTCCAATTTTTCGGGCCAGGCGCCATCGAGGGTCAAACCCTTTTCCTCCGCCAAGGCGGCATAGACCTCAGTGGCATCGGCCAGCACAGCCGCCAGATCAAAATGCGTGAAAGCGGCGCGCCGTGCCCCGGCCTCTGCCTCGGCAATGCGCAATAAGGCCTGAAAAACGCGGCTGATGGCATCAAGATCCGCAATGGCGCGTTCCATGGCAAGACGCAGCGCATCCTCATCCTGCGCGCTGGTCAGGGCCGCTTCGAGCCTGACGCGCGCCCGTGCAATCGGGGTTCTGAGATCATGCGCAATGGAATCGGACACGCCCTTGATGCCCACCATCAAATGATCAATGCGATCAAGCATGGCATTCATGCTCGCCCCCAATTGATCAAATTCGTCGTGATGGGCGGAAAGCGGCACGCGGCGGGAAAGGTCGCCCGCGGTGATGGCCGCCGCGGTGGCAGAGGCAGCGCGCAGCCTTTCCGCCAGCACGCGCCTGAGCGCCGCCGCCCCCGCCAAGGCACAGGCCACAGCAACCCCAAAAGACCACAAAAGCGCTTCCGACAACAGGACCCTGAGCTTTTCCCGATCAGCGGAATCACGGCCCACCAGCAAGCGATAACCGGCATTCAGGGCGACATCGTAAAGCCGGGCCGGTACCGCCACGCCATCGCGCACGACCTCGGCGCTGGACCAAACGCCAGGGCTATCAGCGGCAGAGGGCCAGCGGTCCAGATTGCCCGAAATACGTCGTCCATCGCCATCGATCAGCATGTAGATCGCGTGATCATCGATATCGACCGCAAGCCGTTCCCCGATGGCATTGGTCACATCATCAACGCCACCCTGGCGCCAGCGTTCCATCAACCCCAAGGCGTCAGCGCGCACAGCGTCATCGATTTGCCGCGATAAGGTTCCCGCAGTGCCCCACCACAACATGACGGCAAAGCCAATGGTCGCCGCCAGGAACAAACCAGCGAAGAGCGCCGCAAAGCGAAAGCCCGCACTACGCAGATAGGCGCGCAGATCACGCCAGCCGCCTGCGGCGTCGGGCGCCGGAAGCATCTCAGATCACGCTTCGGCGCGAATCATGTAACCCGCATTGCGTATCGTATGAATCAGGGAAACATCGAAGCCCTTATCCACCTTCTGCCGCAGGCGCGAGACATGCACATCAATCACATTGGTTTGCGGATCGAAGTGGTAATCCCAGACTTTCTCAAGCAGCATGGTGCGCGTCACCACCTGCCCGGCATGGCGCATCAGATGTTCCAATAACCGGAACTCACGCGGCTGAATATCAACCCGCTTGCCACCACGCGTCACTGTGCGCGACAGCAGATCCATCTCCAGATCCGCGACGACCAGCCGTGTTGAAGGTGTGTCCATCACCGGCCGCCGCGACAAGGCTTCAATGCGCGCCAGCAATTCCGCGAAGGCGAAGGGCTTCACCAGGTAATCATCACCCCCAGCCTTCAGACCCTTGACCCTTTCATCCACCGCCCCGAGCGCGGATAGGAACAGCACCGGGGTCTTATTGCCTTGGCTGCGCATGGTCTCAACCAGACGCAGACCATCCACGCCGCCCGGCAACATGCGGTCCAGGATCAGCAGATCGAAAGGTTCGGATGCCGCCAGGAACAGGCCGTCGCGACCATTATTGACATGCTCAACAATATGGCCGGCTTCCTGCAAACCCTTTTTCACGAAGCGGGCAACTTCGGCATCATCCTCAACAAGCAGGATTTGCATGGCGGAACATCTCCGGTGGGTAGTGAAACAGGGTAGGCGTTGCGCGCAGTCTATGTCCGGGCGGCCCAGACATCAAAAGGGCCCATCAACTTGGGCTTGGTCTACGCCCAACCTGCACAGTGATCTCAAGCACCCGTCCTTCGCGGAGGAGATTCAACTTCACCGTTTGCCCCGGCGGCAGGGCCGAAATGCCCCGCACCAATTCGCGGTTATTGCCGATGCGCCCGCCATCAAGCCCGGTAATCACATCCCCCTGCCGTAGCCCGGCCCGTGCCGCAGGGCTGCCGCGTTCAACGCCCAGCACCTGGGCACCCGTCCGCCCGGCCCGGCCCGGCTGGTTTTCCACATCGCCCACGGCAACGCCAAGCCAGCCGCGCTCCACACGCCCGCCGCGCAGCAATTGTTCAATCACCGGGCGCGCCAGATCGGAAGGCACGGCAAAGCCAATGCCCGCTGAAGCCCCGCTTGGGGAGAAGATCAGCGTCGTAATGCCAATCACCTCGCCCGCCAGGTTGAAGAGCGGGCCGCCCGAATTGCCGGGATTGATCGGCGCATCGGTCTGGATGAAATCGTCAAACGGTCCCGCGGCAATATCGCGCCCCAGCGCCGAGACAATGCCCGATGTCACACTGCCGCCCAGCCCGAACGGGTTGCCCGCGGCCATCACCCATTGCCCGACCCGCAGCTGGCGCGAATGGCCCAGCGACACAGCGGCAAGCGGCGCGCGAGGTTCGATCTTCAGCAAAGCAATATCGGTCAGCTCATCAACGCCAATGACATTGGCCGCATATTCGGACCCGTCATGCAGCGAAACCTGCAGGCTCGCCGCTTCCCCAATCACATGGGCGTTGGTGACGATGACCCCAGAAGGTTCGATGATGAAACCCGATCCCGTGCCTTGAATAATGGGCCGCCCGCGCCGCTGCTGTTCACGCGCGGCACGATCACGCGGCGGTCCGCGCCATTCGGAAGTGGCTGTCTCACGCGTGGTGATTTGAATGCTGACCACGGCAGGCAGCACATTCTGCGCCAGATCGGCGAAATCAGGCAGGCCACGCTGGGCGATGGCGGGGCCGCAAGCGCCAAGCGCCACGGGCAGTAAAAGCGCGTGGCGGCGGCTCAAGGCAGGGAGGTTCAAGTGCTTCACAGGCTTTAAATGCGTCTTATTTCGCGCGGCTTCAACCGGCTTCCTGAGCCGGGTTCTCGGGCCAGGCGTGTTTCGGGTAGCGGCCGCGCATTTCCTTGCGTACCTCGGCCCAGCTCCCCGCCCAAAACGCCGCCAAATCCCCGGTAATGGCAATGGGCCGCCCGGCCGGGGACAGCAGCGCTACCTGCAAACTCACCCGCCCCTTGGCGAGCAGCGGCAGGCTTGGCAGGCCAAATAAATGCTGCGCACGGGCTTCAAGCGTGGGCACATCGCGCGCGTAATCAATCGCGGCACTCCGCCCGCCCGGCAAGGCCAAACGTCCTGGCAGCGCCTGATCCAGGCTGCGCCGCGCCTCCCAACTCAGCCCGCTGAGCAGGATTTCCGCCAGATTAAGCCCCGATAATTCCGAGAGCCTGGTCAGGCCAGACAGATGCGGGGCGAGCCAAACCTGCACCGAAGCGATGAGCGCGGCATCGGACAGGTCAGGCCAGGCATCGCCTTCCACCTGGCGCATCCAGCCAATGCGGGCGCGGATCTGGCGCGCGCCATCGCCCCAGGGCAGGTCGCGCAAACCGCGTTCCGCCACCGCCGCCGCCAGCGCCGCGGCCATGGCGGCGGGGTCAAGCTGCGCCAAGGGCGCTTCTTCAAGCACCAGCGGGCCGAAGCAAAGGCGCCGACGCGCCACCACGGCGCCAAGCCGCGCATCAAAGGCCGCCCCTTCTTCGCGCCGCAATCGGTCGGGGAAACGCGCTTCCAGCACCGCACGCTCGATCGGCGCCGCCATGCGGATGCGTGCCTCGGTCCCCGCGATTTCCAAATCAGCCACGGCCAGCAAGGGCGCCTTGGCCAAGGGATCAATGCCGGTGATGCGCGCACCCTGGCCAGAGGCCAAGCGAAAGGCCCCATCCATGGCACCACGTTTTGCGGCGATGCGGTCCGGGAAGCCCGCTGCCAGCAAGGCGCCGGCATCGCCATCGGCCGCCACAGCATTGCCAATGCCAAGCCGACGCCGATGCAGGCTGGCGGCACGGCGAATGCGCTGCACCGCGCCGCGATCCGCTGCCGCGTGATCACCCCCGGCAAGCAAATCCAGGCGCAACCCGATATCGGCCGGGGCTTCCCGCCCGCGCAAGGGATCGCGTTCTTCCAATAGCGCCGCGAGGTCGGCGGCCAGGGCCTTTTCCGCGCTGCCTTCCGCCGCCAGCATCATGCGCGCCAAGCGGGGATGCGTGCCAAGCCGTGCCATGCGCCGCCCGATATCGGTAATGCGCCCCGCATCATCCAGCGCATCCAATTCGCGCAACACGGCCCGCGCCGCCGCCATGGTGCCCGAAGGCGGTGCATCAAGGAAGGCAAGGCTGGCAGGGTCCGCCCCCCAAGCGGCGCAATCCAACGCCAGACCCGATAATTCGACTTCCAGTATCTCTGGCCGGTCCGCCTGGGGCAGCCCGCGATGCAGCGCTTCCGTCCAAAGCCGGATCGCCACCCCCGGCGCGGTGCGCCCGGCACGCCCGGCGCGTTGTTCGGCCGCTGCCTTGCCGATGCGCAGCGTAGTCAGGCGCGCAAGCCCGGTGGCGGCATCCAGCCGTGGTGCCCGGCGATACCCGCCATCAACCACAATGCGCACCCCCGGCACCGTGAGGGAGGTTTCGGCGATGGATGTCGCCAGCACCACCTTGCGCTGACCATCAGGTGTGGGGTTCAGGGCGCGGTCCTGCTCAGCCGGCGGCAATTCGCCGTGCAAGGGCAAGACCAGCGCATCCACCCCACCCAGCCTTTCAGCCGTACGGCGGATTTCGCCCCAGCCCGGCAGAAAGGCCAGCACATCCCCAGGATGCGCCCGCAAGGCTTCCCTGATGGCACTCGCCATGGCTTCGGGCAGATCGCGCGCTTCCTTCAAATCCCGCGCGCGATATTGGATTTCCACCGGATAGGCGCGCCCGAGGCTTTCAATTACCGGGGCGGCCACCCCTGCCTCCCCCATCAGCGTGGCGAAGGCGCCGCCATCAAGCGTTGCCGACATGGCAAGAAGCCGCAAATCCGGCCGAAGCGCGCGCTGCAAATCCAGGCAAAGCGCCAAGGCCAAATCCGTATCCAGATTGCGTTCATGCGCTTCGTCGAAAAAAATCGCCGCCACGCCTTCAAGCCCCGGATCGGTTTGCAGGCGGCGGACCAAAAGCCCTTCGGTCACCACCTCCACCCGGGTGCGATCGGAAAATTGGCGATCCAGCCGGGTAGCCAGGCCGATCAAGCCGCCGGGCTGGCCTTCACCGATCAGATCAGCCATGCGTCGCGCAGCGGCGCGCGCCGCCACCCGGCGCGGTTCCAGCACCAGAATGCGGCCCTGCTGCGCCCAGGCTTCCTCCATCAGCGCCAAGGGCACCAGGGTGGTCTTGCCCGCCCCGGGTGGGGCGATCAGCACGGCATTTGGTTTGTCTGCCAAGGCAGCCCGCAAGGCGGGCAAGGCTTCAGAAACGGGCAAGTCAGGAAACATGGGCGGGGGGAAATCCGAAACTCACCCCCATGTGACGCGCCATTCAGGCGCAATCAAGAGACGCCTTGGGCTTGGAGCAGATCGCGTTCGGATGGAATCATCTGAACGGGTGAAGATGCTCGAAAAACAACGAACGAGAGCAGGTTGCGTGCAGCCATGTTAACGCAACGCGACCTAGCGCGGTGATGGTCGTGGCGGGTGCGGCGCCGGCCCAGGCGCCGGGGCGCCTCCGGGCGGGATATAGGGCGGGTTCACGTAAACGCCCCCGATGGGTGGGGCATAGCCGGGCTGGGTCACGATATTCGGGTCCGGCGGGCAATTGGGCCGATTGATGCCGCAATCCCAGGCAAAGCGATCCGGCCGCCCGGTCATGCTACCGCCACGGATGAATTTGCAGGCGCATTGCTTGCCGGCCATGCAGGCCAATTGGCCTTCCCGTGCCTCCGTGCATTGCGGCGGGTCTTGCGCCCAGGCTGGCGCGGCAAGAAAGAAAAAACCGAGAAGGAGAAGCTGGCGCATGGCGCAGCCTCACAGGGAAAGATTAACGATTCACTAATGCGGCGCGGCAACCACAATCTTGGGCTTGCATCTGGCGCCCCGCACGCCCCTTTATGGCGCATGCGCTTGCTGGCCGCCCTTTTCGTTTTGTTCATTTTGCCCTGGACGCAGGCGCGCGGGTTGGAAAGCGCTGCCCAGGAATCGCCGCGCGCGCGCGTCACGTTGATCAGCGATCAGCAGGCGGTCGCACCGGGGACGGATTTCCATCTCGCGCTGCGTCTTCGGCTGGCACCATCCTGGCATAGCTATTGGCGCCATGCCGGTGACGCCGGCGCCCCGACTGAGGTCAGCCTGACGCTCCCGGAAGGCGCCACCGCCGACCCGATCGCCTGGCCAACGCCCGAGGCCATTCCCTTCGGCCCCCTGATGAGCTTCGGCTATACGCGAGAGGTGCTTTTGCCGATGCGGGTGACGGTGCCAGCATCGCTGCGCCCGGGCACCGTCTCTCGCATCGCTGCCGAGGCAAGTTGGCTGGTCTGTGCCGATATCTGCATTCCCGAAGAAGGGCGTTTCGAACTCCTTTTGCCTATCGCCGCCGAAGCTTCCGCAGACCCGGCCGCCGCGCCGCTTTTCGCTGCCACCTTCGCCGCCATGCCGCGCCCTTCCCCCTGGCAGGCCAGCGCATATTTCAGCGCCCAAGCGGCGCAGCTGCGTCTGACCGGGCCCGGTCTTGGGCGTCAAAGCGTAAGGGAAGCCTTTTTCATCCCCGCAACATCCGGCCTGCTGGAACATGCCGCCCCGCAGGCGCTGAGCCTCGGCACCGATTGGTTGGAACTCAATCTGCGCCGCGCCGAGCGGCCGGAACCCCATACTGAACTCACCGGCGTGCTGCTGCTGACGGATCAGGGCGGGCGACGGATTGGTTATGAGATCAGCACGGCCTTCCTGCCGGGCGCTACCGCGGCACTGCCGCTGTGGCAGGCGCTGATTTTTGCGCTGATCGGCGGCGTCATTCTGAACCTGATGCCCTGTGTTTTTCCGGTGCTCGCGATGAAAGCCATGGCCTTGGCGCGCCTGGGCGGCGCAGCGCAGCGCGCGGTCAGGCTGGAAGCGGGCGCCTATACTGCCGGGGTGGTGGTGAGTTTCACCGCCCTGGCCGGGCTTTTGCTGATCCTCCGTGGTGCTGGCATGGCGCTGGGCTGGGGGTTTCAATTCACCTCACCGGTTTTCGTCCTGGCCATTGCCTGGCTGATGCTCGCGGTCGGGCTCAATCTTTCCGGCGTTTTCAACCTGGGCGGCCCCATCGGCATGGGGGGGCGGCTCACGGCCCAGGGTGGGTTTCTGGGCAGCTTCGCCACTGGCGCCCTGGCGGTGCTGGTGGCCAGCCCCTGCACCGCGCCCTTTATGGCAGCCGCCATCGGCGCCGCCCTTGCCATGCCGGCACCGGCCACGCTGGCGGTCTTCATGCTGCTCGGCCTTGGGCTTGCGGCGCCCACCGTGATCCTGGCGATTGCGCCGCAACTGGCGCGGGCCCTGCCCCGCCCCGGCCCGTGGATGGAACGCCTTAGGCACATCATGGCCTGGCCCATGTATGGCGCGGCAGTCTGGCTCGGTTACGTGCTTTGGGCGCAGAGCGGCTGGGCGGGCGTGATCGTGGCGCTGAGCGGCGCCGCCTGTCTGGCGCTGGGCGCTTGGCTGATGGGCCGCGCACAACAGCAGGGGCATAAAGCCTGGCAGAGCGCTGTCGCCTGTCTTGTTCTGTTGGTGCTGGCGCTATTGCCCTTGCGCCTTGATGGTGCGGCCGAGCCCGCTTCGCCGGACATCACGGCTGAGGCTTGGTCTGAAGCAAAAGTCGCGGCGCTGCGGGCGGAGGGCAAAGGCGTTTTCCTGAATGTCACCGCCGCCTGGTGCATCACCTGCCAGGTGAATGAACGCATGGCGCTGCGCCGCGATGCGGTGCAAAGCGCCATGGCGGCGCGCGGCATTACCTATTTGAAAGCGGATTGGACGCGCGGCGATTCTGCCATCACCGCGCTGCTGCGCACCCATGGGCGGGAAGGCGTGCCGCTTTACCTCTTTTGGCCCCCAGGCGGGCGGGAGCCAGTGATCCTGCCCGAAATCCTGACCGAAGCGTTGGTGCTGCGCCATATCGGCTCACCGTGATGCTGCTGGCTTGACGTCCCCCCCATGCAACGCGGTATCTGCACCGCTCCGGCGGCAAGACCGGGCATGCGCGATGCATATTCGCTTGAGGCAGGCTTGGCTCGATCAACGCTTTTCAGCGTAGAGCCCTTGATGGTGATTGCCATCAGCGTGACGCGCCGAGGTTGCCTGCCATGCCGCTTTCCAAAGCCAAAGCTGACCCAAAGGCCCTGCCGGATTTCTTCCGGCTGGTGGGGCGTGATTTGTGGTCAGCGCGCCTGGCTGATCTCGGGCGCCGCGCCCAAGCCAGTGCCTTTCTGGGGCGCGCCACGCAGCATCGCCACGCTTTGGAATTTGCCCTGGCGCGTGCGGCAAGCGGCACGGCCCAAGGCAGCGCGGAACGTCGGGCATTAGGCTTCGCGTCAGAAGCGGTGCGCTTGGCGCAAAGCCTGCCCGCAGCACCAAAAGCGCGGCTGCGTGCGCTTTTGACGGAGGGGCTTTCCGGTGAAGCCACGCTGATCCCGCTGTTTCATCTGCTGCGGAGTGCGGCACTTTATCGTTCGCAAGGCTTTGAGGTGCGCTTTACCGGCCTTGCTGAGGGTACCCCCCATGATTTGAGCATCAGCCGTGGTGGCGCCACCGCTGAAGTGGCCTGCGCGCTGGTATCCGCGGAAGAAGGCAGACCGCTGCAGCGGGGTGATTGGTATGCCTTGGTTGATGGCGTTAATCCCGAATTGCAGACATGGCTCGCCGCCCATCCCGGGCGCTATCTGCTGCGCATGACCCTGCCCGATGGTCTGGCCGGCCCCGATCAGGCAGCGGAATTGCAGCGGCGCATCATGGCCATGCTGGCGGCTGAAAAGCGCCAGGATAGCAGCGCAGATGCCGTGCTGAAGCTTGACCCGCTGGTTCTGGCTGGCGCGCAGGCGGATCCCCTGCCGGGGCGCTTGCGCAGCCAATTCGGGCCTGAGGCGCATCTTGCCGTCACCGGCAATCCTGCCGGCGGTTCGGTTTTCGTGCTGGCCGCGCGCGCCGGGCAGGATAACAGCATCGCGGACGCCATGGTGCGCTCCATGACCACCTTGGCGGCTGAACGGCTTTCAGACCGGATGCCCGGGCTGGTTTCGATTTTTGTGGAAGATATGGATCGCACGGAATGGCGTGCGCTGCGCCAGGATATGGCGCTGGAGGCCATTATCCGCCGCTTTTTAGCCGGCAGCGCCGCGCGGCGTGTGCTGGGCGCTGCCTGTGCTTCACGCGCGGAATTATTCGGCCTGGCGCCACCCGATTCCGTGCCGGGGGGTGAATTGCGCTTCCGCAACCCATCCCACCCGGCGGCGAAATCTGCGGCCTTGGCGCCCGCCATTCTGCAAGGCGAATAATGCCGCTTCAGTCGAGCTTGATATTCGCGCCGCGCACCAGGGCGGCATAACGCTCGGCATCATTTTTCAGCATGGCCGCGGCATCTGCCTGGCTGCCGCCACCGATCAGGAAGCCCGCATCACGCACGCGTTGGCGGAGCGCGGGATCAGCGAAAGCCTTGTTCACCGCCGCGACCCAACGCTCCGCGATCGGTGTCGGCAGGCCGGGCGGGCCCATCAGCATGTACCAGACATTGGCGTCGAAACCCGGAAAGCCGAGCTCCGCCACGGTTGGCACATCCGGCAGCCATTCCACGCGCTGTGGCAAGGTCACCGCCAGCGCGCGCACCCGCCCGCCACGGATATGCGGCAGGTAAGTCGGCAGCGTATCGATGGCGAGGTCGATGCGCCCGGCGAGAATTTCATTCACCGCCTGACCCGTGCCCCGGAAGGGTACATGCGTCATCCGCACGCCCGCCGCTGCGCCCAGCAACTCCGCCGCCAGATGCTGCTGCGTTGCGACACCGGAGGAGGAATAATTCAGCACACCCGGTTCACGGCGCGCGCGTTCGATCAATTCACGCATCGTATTGGACGGGGAATTGGCCGGCACAACTGCCACCAGCGGCACGGTTGCCGCATGCACCACCGCCACCTGGTCACGATAAATGTCGAAAGGCGGCGGCGACATTAAGGGCGGCACCACAGCCGATGCGCTGATGGTTGTCATCAGCATCGTGTAACCATCCGGGCGCGCACGCGATAACGCCGAAACCGCCAGGGTGCCGGATGCACCGGGGCGATTTTCCACCGCAATGGTCTGGCGAAATTCATCCTGCAGAAAAGGTTGCAGGAAACGCGCAATGATGTCGGTCCCGCCACCAGGGGCGAAACCAACCAAAAGGGTGATGGCGCGCGAAGGATAATCCTGCTGCGCCACCGCATTGGCGGGCCATAGGCCCGCCGCCGCCAAGGCGCCAAATCCACGGCGCCCGATCATCATACCCATACCTTCCCCCGGCTTTATTGGTGGTTGCTTCAGCGTCCGGTGAATTGCGGCGGACGCTTGTTCAGGAAGGCATTCACCCCTTCCTGGAAATCGGCGCTGGTGAAGCACATGGTCACCAGATCATCGCCTTCAACTTCGCTGGTGGCCTTGCGCAACCGACGAATGGCTTCCTTGGTGGCGCGCAGCGTGAGCGGCGCAAGCCCCGAAATATTCTTCGCCATATCCATCGCACGATTGGCGACATCTTCCGGGGTTTCCAGCATTTCGGAAATCAGGCCGATATGCTTGGCCTCATCAGCGGAAAACAGCCGCGCAGTCATGATCATTTCAGTGACGGCAGCGGGGCCGACCAGCGCATAGAAGCGCGCGAAATTGTGCATGTTGAGGATATTGCCGAGTGTCTTCGCAATCGGCAGGCCGAAGCGGGCACCCTTATCGGCAATGCGGATATCGCAGCAGCCGGCAATGCCAAGCCCGCCGCCGGTGCAAGCACCGGTGATGGCGGCGATCACGGGCTTGGTGCAGCGTTCCAGCGCGCCCAGCACCTTATCAATGCGCGCTTCGTAATTCAGCGCATCCTCAGCAGTGCGGAATTCGCGGAATTGGGAGATATCCGTGCCAGACGCAAAAGCCTTGCCGCCCGCGCCCATGATGACCCAAACGCGAATGGCGGGGTCGGCGCTGATTTCATCGGCCAATTCCGCCAGCCGCGCATACATCGCGAAGGTCATGGCATTGCGCGCTTGCGGGCGGTTGAAGGTGGTCCAGGCAATGCCGCCTTCGCGGGTTTCGTGCAGCAGATCTTCGCTCATGGTCAGATTCCTCGGCTTTGGGATGCGCATGGGTAGCGCGCGGTGCAGGCGCGTCAACCCGGTCTCTTGCCCGGGCGCGGCGGCAATGCCAACTAGTCACCGAATTTGAGGAGACCCCGCCATGATGCCGCTTTCCCGCTTTACCGTGCTTGATCTTACTCGGGTCCGTTCCGGCCCCACCTGCGTGCGCCAGCTCGCGGATTGGGGCGCCAATGTGATCAAGGTGGAAGCCACCGATGAAGTGGATACCGGCAAGGGCCTGGGCGGGGAGCGTCATGGCCCGGATTTCCAGAACACCCATCGCAACAAGCGCGGCATTACGCTGAATTTGAAGGCGCCCGAAGGTCTGGCCGCCTTCCATCGCCTGGTCGCCAAGGCCGATGTTGTCGTGGAAAACTACCGCCCGGATGTGAAGGAGCGTTTGGGCATTGATTTCGCCGCGCTCTCGGCGGTGAACCCGCGCATTGTCCTGGGCTCGATCTCCGGCTTCGGCCAGGATGGCCCCTATGCTAAGCGCCCGGGCTTTGACCAGATCGCCCAGGGCATGGGCGGCATCATGAGCGTGACGGGCCTGCCCGGCCAGGGCCCGGTGCGCGCAGGTATTCCGGTGGCGGACCTCACGGCAGGCCTCTACACCGCGATCGGCATTCTGGTGGCGCTCTTGGAACGTGAAACCACGGGCAAGGGCCGTTGGGTGCATACCAGCCTGCTCGAAGCCATGATCGCCATGATGGATTTCCAGGCGACGCGCTGGACCATGGCGCGTGATATCCCGGGCCAGGCGGGCAATGATCACCCAACCACGACGCCAACCGGCCTGTTCCGCACCAAGGATGGGCTGATGAACCTGGCCGGTGGTGGGCAGCAAATGTGGGATCGGATTGTGGCGACGCTTGGCATTACCGAAGAAGCCAAGGACCCCGCCTTCGCCACCGACAAGTCGCGCCATGCCAATCGCGACAAGACCAATGCGCTGCTGCAATCGCGCCTGAATGAGAAAACCACCGCCGAATGGGTGGAAGCCTTGAACAAGGCGGGTGTGCCGAGTGGGCCGGTCTATTCCATGGATCAGGTTTTCGCCGATACGCAGGTGAAGCACCTTGGCATGGCGATGCCCGTGCAGCACCCCGCGCTTGGCGAAATCGCGCTGGTGCGGGCACCGATGCAAATCGCGGGTGTGACATGCGCGCGCAACCCAACCCCGGAACGGGGTGAGCATACTGATCAGGTTCTGGGCGAATTCGGCTTCAGCGCCGAAGAAATAGCCGCCCTGCGCGCGGCAAAGGCGATCTGATCGCCGCCTATGGCTTGACGTGACTGCCCCGGGCGCTCATTGCCCGGGGGCTTGAAACCCGACCTTTCCATCCTGCCGCTCCTCGCCCTGGCTGCCTTCGCCACCGGGGGCGGGATTCGTATGCTCGATCCACTCCTGCCGCTGCTGGCGGCGGATTTCGGTGTCTCGGTCGCGGGCGCAGCGCCGGTGCTGGCGGGGTTTTCCATCGCCTATGGCGCGGGACAATTGGTGATCGGCCCACTGGGTGATCGCTATGGCAAGCTGCGCGTCGCCTGGTTTGCGCTGGTGCTTTACGGCTTTGGCCTCGCGGCCTGCACGCTCGCCTGGGACCTTTCGGCCATGGTGGCCTTTCGTACCCTGACCGGTTTGCTCGCCGGCGCGGTGATCCCGCTGGCCATGGCCTGGATTGGCGATGCAGTGCCTTATGCGGACCGGCAAGCGACCATTGGGCGCTTCCTGACCGGCATGGTCATGGCGCAATTGCTGGTCGGGCCATTTTCCGGCGTGCTGGGTGATCTGGCCGGTTGGCGCGCTTCCTTCATGGTGCTGGCTTTGCTCGCCCTGGTGGTCGCGGTGCTTTTGGGCCGACGCCTGGGGGCTTCGCTCTGGCGGGCGGAAAGCTCGGAAGCTGGGCTCAGTTTCCGCGCGAGTTTCCGCCCCTATCTGACCCTTTTGTCACGCCCGGCGGGGCGGCGCCTGATGGTGGCGGCCTTTATCGATGGCGCGGCGCTGTTTGGTGGCGCATTTCCGCTGACGGGGTCTTTGCTGATTGAACGCTTCGGCTTTTCACCGGCGCTGGCGGGGCTGGTGGTGGCGGGCTTCGGGCTTGGGGCCTTCATCTATACGCGGCTTGCGAAAACCCTGGTGACCCGGTTTGGGGAAAAGCGGCTTTTGACCATGGGCGGGCTTGCCTTGGCGGCCGGGCTGCTCGGCGCGGGCTTGGCGCCCAATGGCTGGGTGGTGGCGGCGATGCAGCTTGCGCTTGGCCTGGCGTTTTACATGCTGCATGGCGTCTTGCAGGCACGCGCAACGGAAGCGTTGCCGGAAGCACGCGGGACCGCAGTGGCCGCCTTCGCCATGGCGCTGTTTTTTGGGCAAAGCATTGGCGCCTTGGTCTTCGGTGCGATTTTGCACATGGCGGGCTATGCGGCGGTATTTGGCGTGGCGGCGCTTGCGACCCTGGCCTTGATGTTCTGGAGCCGCCGGCTTTTGGGCAGCTGAGCTTCAGCCAAAGACAAGCCGCCAGAGCAAAGGCAGTAGCAAGGCGGTGGCCAGCGCATTCAGCCCCATGGCCAGGCCGCTGAAAGCACCCGCCACATCATTCACGGAAATCGCACGCGCTGTACCAATGCCATGGGCCGCCGTACCAATCGCAAGCCCGCGCGCGCGCCAATCCGTCACACCCAGCAGCGTGAGCAAGGCTGGCCCCAGCGCCGCGCCGACAATGCCGCTGCAGATCACGATGGCGGCGGTGAGCGAGGGCAAGCCCCCGATACGCTCAGCAATGCCCATGGCAACGGGCGTGGTGACGGAACGCGGCGCGAGTGAGGCCGTCACCTCAGGCGCTGCAGCCAGGGCCCAGCCAAACGCCACCCCAGTTGCTGCGGCGAAAACACCCCCCACCACCACAGCGGCAATCGCTGCGGGCGCTGAGCGCCTGACCTGGCGCCATTGCCGCGCCAGCGGCACGGCAAGCGCCACCGTCGCGGGCCCAAGCAGGAAATGCACGAATTGCGCCCCTTCGAAATAGGCACGGTAATCAACCCGCGCGAGCAATAGCCCACCGGCCAAAAATGCCACGGCAAACAGCACAGGATTAGCCATGGGGTGAAAGCGCAGCGCCCGCGCCAGACGCTGCGCAGCGAGCCAGGCGAGCAAGGTGGCCGTCAGCGCGGCCAGCGGTTCGCGCGCCAGATAGACCCAGATCTCCGCCAGGTTGTTCATGGATCAAGCCGCCGCAATAGCGCCTGCGCGAGCAAGCCAGTGACAGCGATGGCAGCCAGCGTACCCGCCAGAATGGCGAGGGAAAGCGGCGCCCAATCCTTGGCCAATACGGGCAAATAAAGCACCACGCCAACCCCGGCGGGCACGAATAACAGACCAAGATTGGCCAAAAGCCCATCAGCGCTTTGCGCGAGTTCCTGCGGCGCCTCCCCACCGCGCAAAAGCAGCAGGATAAAAAGCAAAGCCATGCCAATGACCGGGCCCGGGACCGGCAGGGCAAGCCAGCGCGCCAGAACCTCGCCAATCAATTGGCAGCACAGCAGCGTGGCGAGGCCAGCGATCATGAGCGATGACTTTCAAACACGAAGGGGGCGGCTTTCGGCCACCCCCTTCCTTTAGCATATCTGCTGATCAAGTGCGGATTTTAGCGCAAATCCACCGTTGTCAGATCCTGGAACCAGGATTGCGCCGAGGTAAAGCCCGTCACGCGCCGGCTCATGGCGCGGGGGTTCAAATCATGCACAATCCAGAGCCAGGGGGGATTATCCACCAGCCGCGCATGCGCGGTGGCCAGCAATTGCGCGATCTTCGCCGGGTCGCGTTCGCGTTCCAATTCGGCGAAGGCGGCATCGAATTGGTCATCCTTCCAATGGCCATTATTCGAACCGCGCGGCGCGAAATTGGAAGACAGGAACCAACGCGCAAAGGCCGAGGCATCGGATGAATAAAGGCTGATATTCACCGCATCCGCGCCAAGCCAGGCCGGCTGATCAGGCGGGAAGCGCAGCGCGGCCAGCAGGGTGTTCCATTCCACCACATCAAAATTCACCCGCACGCCGCAATTCTGTTGCAGCGATTGCTGGACGAATTCATTCATCGGCAGCGGCAACATCTGGCCCGAACCGGAATTGGAAATGCCGATCTTGAGCGTGAGCGGACGCTGCGCATTATAGCCCGCTTCCGCCAGCAAGGCGCGGCCACGGGCGGGATCCAGCCGATAGCGATTTTGCGGATTGCCGAAGGTGGGATCATTCGCCTTGACGAAGCCCACCGAAGGTTCCGCGGTGCCATTCAGCAATTGCACCATGCCTTCACGGTCAACGCAGTAATTAAGCGCCTGACGCACGCGCACATCCGCCACCGGGCTGCTGGCGCGACCCGTGGCGAAAACCCAGGGCCAGACATGCGGGTAGGAATTGGTGACGATATTGAAGCCCGCCTGACGGAGCGAACCAATCGCATCCGGTGGCGGCACTTCAATCCAATCCACCTGGCCGGAACGCAGCGCCGCCAGGCGCGTATTGGCTTCCGGCATGGGCAGCAGGATGATGCGGTCCAGCTTCGCGCGGCGCGCCGCATCCCAGTAATTATCGTTGCGCGAAAGTTCCGCCGATTGGCGCGGCACGAAGCGCGAAAGCCGGAAGGGGCCAGTGCCTGCTGGTGGCAGCGCCGCCACCCGCGCCCAATCCTTGCCTGCCTGTTCAAAGGAATTGGGCGAGGTGATCAGCACATAAAGAACCAGATAAGGCCAGTAGGAAACGGGACGCGTGGTGGTGGTCTCGAACGTGAAGTCGTCCACCTTCCGATAGGATTCCAGCACGGGAATGCGCCCGCGCGTGATCGCGCTGCCCGTTGCATCGAATTGCGGGCTGTCATTCTTGAAGAAACGGTCGAAATTCCACAGCACCGCATCGGCGTTGAAGGGCGTGCCATCATGGAAGGTGACACCACGGCGCAAATGGAAACGCCAGATGCGCGGATCATTGGCATCCTGTTCCCAGCGCTCGGCCAGGCCCGCCTTGATTCCCGCTGGCTGATCGGCGCGCGACAAATCCCACAGCACAAGGGATTCAAAGACCGGATAGCCAAGGAAGCGCATGCCTTCAAAGCCGTTATTCGGCATGCCGGTGGTGGTTGGCACATCGGTCGCGGTCATGGCGATGCGCAGCGTCTTTGGCTGCTGCTGCGCTTCAGCGCCCGAAATTCCCATGGCCATCAGGGCGGCGGTCAGCGCCGCGCCCCAAAGGCGATTCTTCCAGTTCATGTTCTGTCTCCCGTCAGCGGCAGCGCGGGGGCGATGCCTTAATCAAAAGCCTAGCAAGGATTGGGCCGGGGCCAAGCCCCGTTCATTCAGGCTTGATATTCTGGGTGCGGATCAGGTCTCCCCACATGACCAATTCTGCCGCCAGGGTGCGTGCCAAAACCTCTGGCCCGCCGGTTTCGAGCACCACACCCTGTTCGGCCATGCGCGCGATCAGGTCTGCATCGCGCGTTGCCACCGCCAGGGCCTGGGCCGCACGCGCCACGATCGGGGCGGGCAAGCCGGCCGGGCCAAACAGCCCCTGCCAGAACACGCCATCGAAGCCCGGCAGCGCATCCGCCACCGGGGGCAGGTCAGGCAACAGCGCCACGCGTTCCTTGGAGGAAATGGCCAAGGCCCGCGTCGCCCCTTCCCGCACCGCCGGCAGCGCTTCCTGCACCGCGCTGAACATGGCCTGCACGCGATTCTGCCGCAGATCAATCAAGGCCGCCGCCCCACCACGATAGGGCACATGCACCACATCAATGCCCGCGCGGGCGCGGAATAATTCAAGGCAGAGATGGTTCACCGCCCCAGTACCCGAAGAGCTGAAATTGATCTTGCCCGGATTGGCCTTGGCATAGGCAATCAGTTCCGCCGTATTCCGCACCGGCAGCGATGGGTGCACATGCAGAATAAATGCCGTGCGGAACACAGTACCAATCGGCGTGAGCGCGGCTTGCGGATCCTTCGGTTGCAGGTTGGGCTGCAAGGCTGGATTGATGGCAAGGGTCGAAGTGCCCATGAGCAGCGTGTAACCATCGGGCCGCGCCTGGGCGGCGGCGTTATTGGCCACCGCCGTTGCCGCACCGGGGCGGTTTTCCAACACCAGGGACTGGCCCAATTCACGGCTCATGCGGTCCACCACGCCGCGCGCCGCGAAATCCGTAACCCCGCCGGGCGGATAGCCGAGCAGGACGGAAACGCTACGATTCGGCCAGGTTTCCTGGGCTTGCAGTGCGCCGGACAAAGCCGGGGCGGCCAGGGTGGCGGCAAGAAGGGCGCGTCTATGCATGGCTGATCCTCTGTTGCGGGCCTTTGACAGGTCTCATGATTACAGTTGCTGAAGATATGCCCTAAGCTCCCCTGATGGGAAACCCGGGAAGTCCAAGACGCCCATGAGCGAGACCGCGCCACAAGGCGGCATATTCAGCATTAGCGGCCGCCAATGGCTGATCCTGCTGATGGTGCAATTGGCCAATCTGCTGTTTGGCATGACCATCACGCTCGCGAATCTGGTGCTGCCTGATATGCGCGGCGCGCTTTCCGCAACGCAGGATGAAATTTCCTGGGTCATCACGCTCAATCTGGTGGCAACCGCGGTCGCGACCCCCGTGACCGGGTGGCTCGCAAGCCGCATTGGTTGGCGGACGCTGATGTTCGGCACCGTATCGGGCTTTACCCTCTGCTCTCTTCTCTGCGGCATGGCGACCAGCCTTGATATGCTGATCCTGGCGCGCATTGGCCAAGGCGCCTTTGGCGCGCCCATCATGCCCATGGGGCAGGCGATATTGCTGGCGTCCTTCCCACGGCATTTGCAGCCGACGGCGATTGTGATCTGGGGTGTGGGGGCAGTGTTTGGCCCCGTGCTGGGCCCCATTCTGGGCGCCATGGCGACCGAAGCCTGGAATTGGCGCGCGGCGTTTTTCATGATTGTGCCGCCCGGCATCGCGACGCTGGCCTGCATTTGGTTTGCTTTGGCGGACCGGAATGAACGCAAGCCTGCTTCTTTTGATTGGACCGGCTTTCTCGCGCTTTCAGTTGCCATCATTTGTATCCAGCTTATTCTTGATCGTGGCCAAAGACTTGATTGGTTCGAAGCGCCGGAAATGATCGCTTGCGCGCTGGTTGGCGCCATCAGCTTCTATATTTTCACCGCGCATTGCCTGACAGCAGCCACACCCTTTCTCAATCCCCGGCTATTTCTGGACCGCAATTTCGCTATCGGCACTGCAATTGCGTTTGTGATGGGGATGCTGGCCTTCACCAGCCTGACGCTATTTCCAACCATGCTGCATGATCTGCGCGGCTATCCGGATAACGCGGTGAGTATCCTGATTGCGGCGCGCGGGATGGGAAATTGGGTGGCATTTTTGGTGGTCGTGCAGCTCACACGTTGGGCGCCACGCTTTACCATTGGGCTTGGCCTATTTTTTCAGGCGCTTTCGGGTTTCTGGATGGCGCAATTCGACATCAATGTAACAGAAAGCCAAATCTTCTGGTCGCATCTGCTGCAGGGCTTTGGCCAATCCATCGCCTTCACACCCATGACAGTGATGGCCTTTTCCACCCTTCCCGCGCATCAGGTAACCGAAGGTTCCGCAATTTTCACCCTGATGCGCAATTTTGGATCCAGCCTGTTCATTTCCATCGCGGTGATGATGCTGATCAGGTCAAGCAGCGCAAATTATGCGCGCCTCGGGGAATTCGTCACACCCTATAATAAGCTACTGAGCTTGCCGAATTTTCCGGCAAGCTGGGACCTGCAAAGCACTTCAGGCCTGTTACGCTTGGCCGGTGAAATTCAGCGCCAAGCGGCCATGATCGGCTATGTGAATGCCTTTCATCTCATGGCAGCGACAGCGGCACTCAGTGTGCCACTGTCCTTTTTCATGCGGCGCGCCAATCGCGCGGGTTAGAGCAGATCACGTTCAGATGGAATCATCTGAACGTGTGAAGATGCTCGAAAAACAACGAACGAGAGCGGGTTGCGTGAAGCCATGTGAACGCAACACGCTCTAGCTTTTCCCGGCATAGGATTTCGCCATGCCATCGGCAGGATCGGCCTGCGGGCCATAGGGCATGATGGGGTAACGCAGCCCCGCTTTGGAAAGCCCGAGCAAGCCTTCCACGGCGCGGGCCAAATCCTCAGGCGGGCAGGCCATCAGCATTTCATCATCGGCAACCCCGCCATAGCGGCGTTCGGCATAGCAAGGGATGGAAAGGCAGACGGTTTTGTCACGCAGCGCGCGGCCCCAGGAATCGGCGCAGGCGCTTTCCCCGGTGATGGAGAAATCATAGCGCTTGTAATTCTTCCATTGCAGCCCGTTGATGAACAGGATCATTTGCGCGGGATTGGCATAAAACAGGCAGATATCCGGCGGATCCAGCCGCGCGGAGCGTAAGGGCGATACCACTAGGCCCTTATAACGCGCCGGCACACGCGGCATTTGCGCCTGATGCAGCCGGCCCGCTTCGCGGTTTTCAAACCACACGCCTTCGAATTTGCGGCCGGATAGGTAGAGTTCCGAGGGTTCGTTCAACCCGATCACACCGCCGCAATTGCTGAAGCCCGGCACGTTTTCTTCCGTGATGCCCAGCGTGAAGCCAGCGATACGGGCATGGGTGACCAATTGGCAGGTGGAGAATTTCTTGCCTTCCGTCGGGCGGCGCAGCCCGGGGATTTTCGCCATTTCCTCGGCATCATCAAACAGCTTCATGCCGATGGGGAAGGTGCGCAGCTTCAGCAATTCGCCAAGCTGGCGGGCCAGTTCCGCGATGGCCTTGGCATCAAGCGGCGGTTTTTCAGCAGTTGGTACGGCGTCGGTCATGGCTTGTTCCTCCAGCGCCCATCATGGCCCCTGTTGCGGCGCGGCGCCATGCCCCTGTCTAGGGGCCAAGGGGAAGGAATAAAGCCGTTCCTCCCCCAGCAGAAAGGCGCGCCCGCCCTGCGGGAAAAGCCGGGCAATGGCGGGATCGGTCACGCAAAGCCCGCCGGTGAAGGCGCCAAAGGCCGGCATCACCACGCGGCGCGGATTGGCGACAAAACAGGGGCGGGAAATCCCACCCACCCGGGTTTGCGCCGTAGCCTTCGGGTGCAAATGCCCCGCGATTTCCGGCGGCGCCTGGCGCGAGAAAGGGCTTGGGATATGGCGAAAAGTGATCGGCCCCTGGCGCCATTCAACAAAAGCCTCACCGGGCAGATCGCAAGGCGGCGCGGGGTCGTGATTGCCGAGCACCCAGATGGGTTCCAACCCTTCCAGCAGCTTGAGCAGCGCGGTGCGATCAGCCGGCGAAAGACGCGCCGCGCCTTCGGCGTCATGGAAACTATCGCCCAGAAATACCAAGCGCTTTGGGCCATAGCGCCGGATCAGCAGTGCCAGCCGTGCCAGGGTTTCGCGCGTATCATAAGGTGGCAGGAAATAGCCGGCACGCGCGTAGGCGCTGCCCTTTTCCAGATGCAGATCCGCGACACAGAGCAGCTTCTGCGCTGGCCAATGCAAAACGCCAGCGGGGTCGAGCATGACACGCTCTGCCCCCAAATGCAGCGGTGCTGCGTTCATGAGGCGCGCCTTGGTGCGCTGCGGATGAAGCGCGACCGCCGTGCCTCACGCGGTTTGGGCCGTGCCGAGGCGCCGCGCGTGATGATGCCATCGGTCACATCGGCGAGCGTTTCGCCAAATTCCTCCGCACCATCGGTCGCTTCGCTGACCAAGGCGGCGGCTTCCGCGAGCAACGCATCCTCCGCACCGCCGGCCACCCATTCGCGACCTTCTTCGATCAGCGCGGGGACTGCCAGTGGTGAAACACGCGACAGCGCCCGATGCGTGATGCGCCCTTG
>JACCED012355158.1_pt1 | contig 36264 bp, 31 predicted proteins | sample 7455021 | NCBI WGS metagenome assembly JACCED01 (sample SAMN15323456, study PRJNA562643) | freshwater metagenome | isolation source: river surface water | place: USA:Blue River Watershed | collected 2017-08-19
AGCAGATTGGCACGAGCGCGCTGTCCGCCAACTTCTAGATCGCGATTAGCTTTCCAGTTGCCATCCTTGCCTAAATTCATCTGGCGAGCATTGGATTCAATTTCTTCCTCGGTGCCAATGATTGGGGCGTAACGAGTTGCTGCGCGCCATACGTCATGGTTTTCAAGAACCCAAGTTGTTGGCGCGTCTTCAATGGCATTTGCTTCCATCGACATGTCGATAACATCGCGCATGCGCTTGGCATCCCATGGAGTTTTAAGGAATGGAAAATTAAAGCCAGTGTGAAGTTCATCTTCGCGCAAGTAACGAGCATTACGTTCAGCAGGGAACACCCAAGCTTCAGCCACGAATACTTTTGGATCATCGTATTCATCAGCGACCTTGCGCCATTCGCGCCAAACATCATGCAGAGCATCTTGATCCCAGTAAGGGTTCTTGTTTGTTGGATCGCCATCTTTAAGTTCAGGACAGTCCGGGTATCCAGGTGTTTTTGCTAAGCCGTGAGCTACGTCAATGCGGAATCCATTAATACCTTTGTCGAACCAGAAGCGAAGTGTTTGGCGGAAGTCTGCGCGAACTTCTTCGTTAGTCCAATCTAAATCTGGTTGTGATTTATCAAAGATGTGTAAGTACCACCAACCAGTTGGTTTGCCATCAGCATCTTTTAGCTGTGTCCAAGATGGACCAGTGAAACAACTTTCCCAATTATTTGGTTCGCTCTTGCCACCATCTTGACCACGAAGTAGGTGATACCTCGCCCATGGTCCTTCGGCGTAACGTGCTTTAGCTGGAACGCTTGGGTCATCTGAAGGAGCAGCTGCAAGTGCTTCTTTGAACCATGGGTGATCCCAGGAAGTGTGGTTTGGCACGATGTCGATCAGCATCTTGATTCCAGCTGCATGCAGATCAGCAATTAAGCCATCGATGTCAGAAAGTTTTCCAAAGATCGGTTCAACGTCGCGGTAATTAGAAACGTCGTAACCAGCATCAAGCATTGGGGATGGGTAGTGCGGACTTAACCACACCGCATCAATGCCTAGTTCTTTTAAGTAAGGGACTTTGGTGCGAATACCCGGAATGTCACCTATGCCATCGTTGCTGGCATCTGCGTATGAACGTGGATAAATCTGATAAACGACGGCTTCGCGCCACCAGTCTTTACTTCTCAACATGAATTCAATTCTGGCCTACAGCCCGCCAAAATCTGCATTTGGGGGGTTTAGTTATCTGGCTGATTAACCAAAGAATGGGCGGCAGTGACTAAGTAGGTCCAGAGCTGATCTTTTAAATGTGGTTCGATTTCTAATTTGGCTAGGGATTCTGACATGTGACCTAACCAACGATCCCTGGCATCGCCATCGATTAGGAAAACATTGTGACGCATACGAAGGCGCGGGTGACCGCGTTCATCAGAATAGGTTGTTGGTCCACCCCAGTACTGAGATAAGAACATAGCTAACCGATGGATCGCGCCATCTAAGTTTTCTTCTGGATACATCGGTCTTAAAACTGGATCAGTTTTAATTCCTTCATAAAAACCAGCAACTAGTTTTTCAAAAAATGGGGCGCCACCCATTTGTGCATAAAGTGTTGGTTCCATTTTTGGTTACTGTGAATGATTAGCGATGCGCAGAACTTCACCGTTGCGCATGTACCAAACTATGCCTTCTTTATCGCGAAGCCTTGTTACACGCAGGCCGATTTCTTCAACAGTTCCAATTGCTGGGCCAACATCAATTACATCGCCAACGCCATATTGATCTTCCAAAATCATGAAAATACCAGCGATGAAATCTTTAACAAGTGTTTGCGCGCCAAAACCAAGTGCCACACCAACAACACCAGCTGATGCCAAAATCGGACCAACATCGATACCTAAATTGGAAAGCACCATGATGCCAGCCAAACTCCAAACAGTGCCGGTAATAACACTGCGAAGTAATTGGCTAATGGAACTTGCGCGCTGTTCATGGCGACTATGGTCAGATTGTTTTTCAACTGATCCTTGCGCGCCATGACGACGCTCGATGCGAAGAGTTAGAGCGCGTTTAATTAATCGACTTGAAGTGCGGATTAATAAAACTCTGATTAGGGCAGCAAGTAAAACGATTACAGCAATTTTTACTGGTGTTCCTAAAAACCAATCCAGTAGATCGTTCATCGTTGCCCCCATTAAGAGTTAATTATTTATCAAATGCTTGGCAGCGAAGTGAACGAGCAACGTTGTCGCGAAGCTCTTTAATTAATCTGGTGGAACCAGCATCTTTATCACTTGCTAAGAAAGCATCTGCTTTTTTCAGGATATCTTCAGATGCCAATAATGAAGGGAATAGACCAGTTGTTAAGGACTGGGCGATTTCATTAGTACGGCTCTTCCAGATTTCGGTTAATGCTGCAAAGTATTTGTCCACGTATGGCACAAGCAATTCGCGCTGATCTGGTTGAGCAAAGCCACCAACAGTTGCATTAAGTAGTGCATTTGGCAGTTCATCTGAATCGACTGCAGCTGCCCAAGCATCAGCTTTTGCTTTTGCCGTTGGCAATCCAGCGCGAGCACTTGCTGCTTGGCGCTGACCACCAGCGGTGTTATCGCGAGTTAATTCTTCATCGATTGCTGACTCTGGCATTGCGCCAAGAGAGGCAAGCCGAGAAATAAATGCCCAACGAAGATCGGTATCAATTGCAAGGCCATTTGGTGCTTTTGAACCATCAAGCCATGACTTTAAAAGATCTGTGTGCTCAGTTGTTCTGGCAAGTGCGATTACGTTTCTAACAAAAGACAACTGATGATCACTGCCCGCAGGCGCATTAGGTAATTGCTTCAAGATCGCATCAATTAACTGATCGCGGTTTGCATGACGCTTCTCTGGATTACCAAACTGTTCAATGGCTGAGCGAGCTTGCAGAAGCAACTGCTGGGTCACACCAATTCCCATATCGACCAGATCGGCATTCATGATCATGTTTAAGTAATCAGTTGTTGACATTTCTGCATCGCGGGTCATATCCCAAGCAGCTGCCCAAATAAGAGCTCTTGAAACACTGTCTTCGATCGCATCTAAGTTTTCAGCTGCTGTTTTTGCAGACAATTCATCAAGACGAATTTTCACGAAGGTGTAGTCACCATCGTTTAGTAAAAGTAAGTCGCCAGCTGGTTTTCCAACTAGTTCATTAACTTGGGTCTTAGCACCATCAACATCGATTTCAATTCGATTAGTCCGAACCATTTTGTCGCCAGATTTGTTATAGATACCAATGCCAATGCGGTGAGGTCTAAGTAATTGCTCAACGCCCTCAGGGGCTGTAGGTGGTTCTTGAATCACGGTGACAGATTTATATGCGCCATTTTCAATTACGACTTCAGGACGAAGTGTGTTCACGCCAGCTGTTTGTAGCCAACGCTCGGTCCAGTCATGCAGATCGCGACCACTGGCAACTTCTAGTTCAGTAAGCAAGTCTGCAAGTTCTGTATTGCCCCAGGCATATTTCTTGAAGTAAGTGCGGATGCCAGCGAAGAATTTATCTTCACCAACCCAAGCGACTAATTGGCGAAGTGCAGATGCACCCTTGGCATAAGTAATGCCATCAAAATTAACTTCAACTGCGTCAAGGTCAACCATGTCAGCCACAATCGGGTGAGTGGTTGGAAGTTGATCTTGACGGTATCCCCAAGCTTTGCGCTGGTTAACAAAGTTGGTCCATGCCTCGGTGTATTTAGTTGCATTAACGCTTGCATGGTGGGCGGCCCATTCAGCAAAACTTTCGTTAAGCCAAAGGTCATCCCACCACTTCATAGTGACTAGATCGCCAAACCACATATGCGCCATTTCGTGCAGCACTGTGTTTGCACGCTGTTCATAAGCGGCTTGGGTTACTTTTGAGCGGAACACATAATCTTCGTGGTGAGTAACACAACCAGCATTTTCCATCGCGCCAGCATTGAATTCTGGAACGAATAGCTGATCGTATTTACCAAATGGGTAACCAGTTTCAAAGGCATCTTCGAAATACTTGAAACCTTCTTTGGTCACAGTGAATAAATCATCCGGATCTAAATACTCAGCAAGTGATTTACGACAGAACAGACCAAGTGGGTAGGTGCCGTACTTACCTTTATATTCATCGCGAACTTCGTGATATGGACCTGCCACGATGGCAGTTATATAAGTAGAGATCAGATGAGTTGGGGCGAATTCGTATTTAAGTGCGCCTTCGCCTGCTGGCACGCCTTGTGGCGTTGGACTGTTACTTTGAACTTTCCAGTGAGCTGGGGCGGTCACGGTGAATTGGTAAGTTGCTTTTTGATCTGGCTGGTCAAAGCAGGCAAATACGCGGCGAGCATCTGCGATTTCAAACTGACTATATAAATAGACCTCGTCATCAACTGGATCGATGAAGCGGTGCAGACCTTCGCCGGAATTCATGTATTTGGATTCGCCAACAACTACAAGAGTGTTGTGGCTAGATAAACCAGTTAAGTGAATGCGGAAACCGTCATGATTTGAAAGGTCAACGATCTGGCCGTTTAGTTCAATGCTGATTACTTTCGGGGCGATGTAATCAACCCAAGTTGAATTACCTTCACGTCCTGCAAAGTGGATTGTGGTCTTGCTTGGGAAGTTATCCCCGCGGCCGGTTAAGTCCAGTTCGATTTCATAAGACTTGGCGGTAACCACAGCTGAGCGCTGGGTGGCTTCAAGGCGGGTGATATTTGTGCCAGACAAAAGTTCTCCTAATTAAAATGGAGCGGGTGACCGGGATCGAACCGGCATGGCCAGCTTGGAAGGCTGGGGCTCTACCATTGAGCTACACCCGCATAAATCTGCCTTTGGCAAACCTCGAATTTAGATTATCGCATTATTTCCAATAGACTTCATCAGGTCGTCGGGGCGTAGCGTAGTGGCTAGCGCGTCTGCTTTGGGAGCAGAAGACCGAGAGTTCGAGTCTCTCCGCCCCGACCATTAATTTTTTAAATAGCACGTTAATTAATAGGAGACCTGTGAAAAGCGCAGTCGAAACCCTTTCCCCAACCCGCGTAAAAATCACGGTTGAAGTTCCATTTTCTGAATTATCAGAAAGTATGAATGTTGCTTACGAGCGCATTGCAAAGAGTGTGAACATCCCAGGTTTCCGAAAAGGCAAAATTCCACCACGCATTATCGATCAGCGCTTTGGTCGCGGGGCAGTACTTGAGGAAGCTGTTAACGATGCAATTCCAAGCACACTTGCCAAAGCTCTAGTTGAAAACAAAGTTTCACAGCTTGGTCGCCCAGAAGTTGATGTCACCAAGATTGATGAATCAGAAGGCCTTGTTTACACAGCTGAACTAGACATCCGTCCAGAATTTGATCTACCAAAATTTGAAGACCTAAAAGTTGTGGTTGATAACCCAGATGTCACTGACGATCAGGTTGAAGAACAGCTAAAGGATCTTCGTGCTCGCTTTGGCTCCCTAAAGCAAGTTGAACGCGAAGCTGCCGATGGTGACATCGTGATGATCGATCTTCGTGGAACCCACGATGGCCAAGAAGTTGAAGACATTGCAGCTAATGCGATGAGCTACGAACTGGGTTCAGATGGCATGGTTCCAGGTTTCGACGATGCTGTTCGCGGTGCAAAAGCGCAAGATGTTCGCACTTTCGTTTTCACCCCAACTAACGGTGCCTGGACTGATAAGGCAATCGAAGTTGAAGTCACAGTGCGCTCAGTTCGTGAACGCGAACTTCCAGCAGCAGATGATGAATTTGCAAAGCTAGCAAGTGAATTCGACACCATTTCCGAACTTCGCGATGACATCCGCGCTCGTCTTGGCCGTCTTCGTTTAGTTGAACAGGCTTACCAAGCCCGCGATCTAACCCATGACGCTTTGATGGAAGCTGTGAAAGTTGAAGTTCCAGAAGGTGTGGTCAAAGAAGAAATCGATGCGCATTTTGCTGATGGTCATGGCGATGATGCTCACAAGGGTGAATTTGAACAAACAACTCGCTCAGGTTTTAAGAGCCGCATGATCTTAGACAAGATCGCTGAAGAACAAGATGTTCAAGTTAACGATGCTGAACTTTCACAGTGGTTAATCAACGAAGCGCAGCGCTATGGCATGGCCCCAGATCAGTTCGCCGATCAACTTGTGCAAAACGGACAGGTTCAAGGCGCGATCGCTGAAGTTCGTCGCGTAAAGGCACTTTCACATGTGCTTGAAAGCGTTCAAGTAACTGATAAGTCTGGTAACAAAGTTGATCTTGAATCAGTACTAAAGCCAAACCAGTCAGTTGAAGAATTCATCTCAGATTTCGCAAGCGATTCTGACGAAGAAAACTTCGAAGCTGACGAATAAGCCAGCACTACAGCACTACAGCGCTGACTTAATTTCTTCATCCAAATAATCGGCTTCGGGCTTACTTTTTACCTTTAGAGCGAACATGGGCAGGTCTGACTGCACTTTTGGCGCACCCCTCATTTAGGGTTAAGGCATCACAAGAATTCAAGGAGACATCTTGAGCGGTATCCAAGTACCAGAGCTTGAAGTTCCAAGCATGCGAACTCCAGCACCAAATGGTCAAGGTTTTGGCGACTCAGTTTTCCAGCGCCTATTACAAGATCGAATTATCTTCCTTGGTTCCCAAGTTGAAGATCAGATGGCTAACACCATCTGTGCTCAGATCTTGCTATTAGCTGCTGAAGATCCAGAAAAAGATATTTTCCTTTACATCAACTCTCCAGGTGGATCAGTAAGTGCCGGTATGGCAATTTATGACACCATGCAGTTTGTTAAGAACGATGTGGCAACTGTTGCCATGGGTCTTGCGGCATCAATGGGTCAGTTCTTACTTTGTGCTGGCGCACCAGGCAAGCGCTACTCACTTCCACATGCTCGCATCATGATGCACCAACCATCAGGTGGCATCGGCGGTACTGCATCAGATATTCAAATTCAAGCCGAACAAATGATGTATACCAAGACCAAGATGGCTGAACTAATTGCCGAACACACTGGCCAATCAGTTTCCACCATCACTGAAGATTCAGACCGGGACCGCTGGTTTACCGCAACTGAAGCAAAAGATTACGGATTTGTTGACCACGTTGTGCGCAGTGCTCGCGACGTAGCAGGCGAAGGCGGTACCGCATAATGACAAATTTTGATTACTCACCTCAGGCTCGTTACATCCTGCCTAGTTACATCGAACGCACCCCACAAGGCATTCGTGAATACAACCCTTATGCCAAGTTGTTCGAAGAGCGCATTATTTTCCTAGGCGTTCAGATTGATGACGCTTCAGCAGATGATGTGATGGCTCAGCTACTAGTGCTTGAGTCACTTGACCCAGATCGCGATATTCAGATTTATATCAACTCCCCAGGTGGCTCGTACACCGCGATGACTGCAATTTATGACACTATGCAGTTCGTTAAGTGCGACATCCAGACTGTTTGTTTGGGCCAGGCTGCATCAGCTGCTTCAGTATTACTAGCAGCTGGCACACCAGGGAAGCGTTACGCACTTCCACATGCTCGCGTACTTATCCATCAGCCATACACCGAAGGTGGCGGCCAAGGATCTGATATCGAAATCCAAGCACGCGAAATTTTACGCATGCGCGATGAAATGGAAACTATCTTTTCAAAGCACACCGGCAAACCAGTTGATGAAATCCGTCGCGATATCGAACGCGACAAGATTTTGACCGCAGACCAAGCCAAGGAATACGGCATCATCGACCAGGTTCTAGCCACCCGTGTACCGCTTAAGTAATCAAGGCTGGTCACAAGCGAACAAGCTTGATGGTGTTGCAAAGAAAATGTGCATATAAATCAAGGCAAGTTCAATTACACATTTGTAATTCGGCGCGCGCTGGGCGTTTAATCCAACGGATTGTCGGTTAATCGAGATATCGTTATTTAGCGCCCGAGCCCGTCGGGTACACACTTTATTCCCCCAGGAGGTGCGTTCACCATGGCTCGAATTGGCGAAGGTGGCGACCTGTTGAAGTGTTCGTTTTGTGGAAAGAGCCAAAAGCAAGTTAAGAAATTAATTGCTGGACCTGGCGTCTACATCTGCGACGAGTGCATCGACCTTTGTAATGAAATCATCGAAGAAGAGCTCGGCGAAAGCGTAAACCTTGGTTGGGATGAACTTCCTAAGCCACGTGAAATCTACTCATTCTTAGATCAATACGTAATTGGTCAGGAAGTTGCTAAGCGGGCACTTTCAGTTGCGGTCTATAACCACTACAAGCGTGTTCAAGCTGGGGCAAATCAATCACCTCGTGAAGATGCTGTTGAACTAGCTAAATCAAATATTTTGTTACTTGGCCCAACCGGTTCAGGTAAAACCCTTCTAGCCCAAACCCTGGCTCGCATGCTTAATGTGCCATTTGCGATTGCAGATGCCACAGCATTAACCGAAGCAGGTTATGTTGGCGAAGATGTTGAAAACATCCTTTTAAAACTAATTCAAGCTGCTGACTATGACGTCAAAAAAGCTGAAACCGGCATTATTTATATCGATGAAATCGACAAGGTGGCTCGCAAGAGTGAAAACCCATCGATTACTCGCGACGTATCTGGTGAAGGTGTTCAGCAAGCACTACTAAAGATTCTTGAAGGCACAACAGCTTCTGTTCCACCACAAGGTGGTCGCAAGCACCCGCACCAAGAATTTATTCAAATTGATACCAGCAATGTGCTATTCATCGTTGGTGGTGCGTTCGCTGGTCTTGATGAAATCATTCGTCAGCGCATCGGCAAGAAGGCACTTGGCTTCACTGCAACAGTTGAAGTTGATGACATGAGCGAAACAGACATCTTCTCGCATGTAATGCCAGAAGATATGTTGAAGTTTGGCATGATTCCAGAATTCATTGGCCGTCTTCCAGTTTTCACATCAGTTGCCCAGCTTGATCAAAAAGCACTAGTTGCAGTTTTGACTGAACCGAAAAACGCTTTAGTTCGTCAGTATCAAAAACTATTTGATCTAGATGGCGTTGAACTTGAATTCACCACTGACGCGCTTGAAGCAGTTGCGGATCAGGCAATTCTTCGCGGGACAGGTGCTCGTGGCCTTCGCGCGATTATGGAAGAAGTACTGCAGCCAGTTATGTATGACATTCCAAGTCGTGAAGATGTTGCTCGCGTAGTAATTAATCGCGAAGTAGTGCTTAAAAACGTCAACCCAACGCTAATTCCACGCGAAGTGCCAAGTGCAAAGCGCGTACCTAAGGAAAAATCAGCGTAATTTGATTAATCGCTAGTTGGCGCGAGTACAATTTCAATCGAAATAGGGCTCGCGCCTTCTGCATATTCAAACTCTGTAATAACGCGGCCAGCTGCCCGAAGATCTGCAGCCACCAATTTAATCTGCGAAATTACATCACTTGGCGCTGTAATTACAGCCCTGGAAATCTCGGCCTTCATTGAAACTTTGGCTTCACTCTTAACTTTGCGAAGTTGAGAGATAACCTCAGCAGTTACCTGGTTAAGACCTGCATCGCCGCCGCGCAGTTCACTTGAAGTTGGCCAGGCGGATGTGTGAATTGAGCCATCTTTAAACCAAGACCAGACTTCTTCAGTTACAAACGGCAGGAATGGTGCGAAAAGTTTAAGCAAGACTTCAAGAGCGACATTTAGGGTTGCTTTAGCTGATGCACTTTCAGCCTCACCTTGCAGACCATATGCACGGTCTTTAACGATTTCTAAGTGATCATCACAAAATGCCCAGAAGAATGTTTCAGCAACTTCGAGAGCCTTTGTGTAGTTGAACTGTTCAAAAGCTTTTGTTGATTCATCCACCACATCAGCAAGTGCTGCTAGCAGTGCTTTGTCTAGGGGATTGCTAATCGCTGAAGCTGGCGCAATTCCTTGCATCAGCGTGAACTTGCTGGCGTTAAGAATCTTGGTTGCAAGGCGGCGACCAATTTTCATCTGACCAACATCAAATGCGGTGTCAGTTCCTGGACGACCACTTGCGGCCCAGTAACGAACGCCGTCGCTTCCATGTTCATCAAGTAGATCAAGTGGGGTAACAACGTTTCCTTTTGATTTACTCATCTTCTTGCGATCTGGATCAAGAATCCAACCACTAATTGCGGCATGCTTCCATGGCAAGCGATCTTCTTCAAAGTGGGCGCGAACAACTGTGCTAAATAACCAAGTGCGAATAATTTCGTGGGCTTGTGGCCTGACATCGAATGGGAAAACACGTTTCCATAAATCTTCGTCAACAGTCCAGCCACCTGCGATTTGTGGAGTTAGTGAAGAAGTTGCCCAAGTGTCCATCACATCTGGATCACCGATGAAACCATTTGGTTTTCCGCGTTGTGCTTCCTCATAACCTGCTGGCACATCTGTTGATGGATCAATTGGCAGTACTTCATCTTTTGGTGTTAGTACTTGATCCCAAATTGGATTACCTTCACCATCAAGTGCGTACCAAACAGGGATTGGCACACCAAAGAAACGTTGACGGCTAATTAGCCAGTCACCATTTAAGCCTTCAACCCAGTTTTGGTAACGAACTTTCATGTGATCTGGATGCCAAGTGATATTGCGCCCACGATCAACTAGCTTTTCGCGAAGATCTTGATCACGACCACCATTGCGGATGTACCACTGGCGAGTGGTCACAATCTCAAGTGGCTTATCGCCTTTTTCAAAGAATTTAACTGGGTGGGTGATTGGTTTTAGTTCGCCAACAAGATCGCCTGATTCGCGAAGTAATTCGGCAATCTTTTCTTTAGCTGAATGCGCGGTTAAGCCAGCAAGCGCGGCGTAGGCTGCTTTGCCACTTTCAGTTTCAATCCATGATGGGATTTCGGAAAGAATTCGACCATCCCAACCGATGATTGGTCTTGTTGGAAGTTGAAGTTCGCGCCACCAAGTTACGTCAGTTACGTCACCGAAAGTACAGATCATCGCAATACCTGAACCTTTTTCAGGATCAGCTAAGTGATGGGCAACTACTGGAACTTCAACACCAAAGATCGGTGAAGTAACCGTTGTGCCAAATAGTGGTTTGTAACGTTCATCATCGGGGTTAGCAACTAGTGCAACAACTGCTGGAACAAGTTCTGGGCGAGTGGTTTCGATATATAAAGGTGAGCCATCTGGTTTTGAAAAACCTACGCGGTGGTAGGCACCAGGGCGTTCACGATCTTCAAGTTCTGCCTGAGCAACTGCAGTACGGAACGTAACATCCCAAAGAGTTGGCGCTTCAGATTGGTATGCCTCGTTGCGACCTAAATTTCGAAGGAATGCGCGCTGTGAGATTGCTCGGGCTTTGGTGTCAATGGTTTGGTATGTCATTTTCCAATCGACGCTTACACCAAGGCGTCGCCAAAGATCTTCGAATGCTTTCTCATCTTCGATGGTTAGCCGTTCACAAAGTTCAACGAAATTGCGACGGGATACTGGAATTTGGTCTTTGCCAGGCTCAGCTGGTGGTGTGAAGTTTGGATCGTAGGGAAGTGATGGATCGCAACGAACCCCAAAGTAGTTCTGCACGCGACGCTCTGTTGGTAGACCATTGTCATCCCAGCCCATTGGATAGAAAACTTTTTTCCCGTTCATGCGCTGGTAGCGCGCGATGCAATCGGTGTGGGTGTAAGAAAAAACGTGACCTACGTGCAGTGAACCTGAAACAGTTGGTGGCGGAGTATCAATTGAAAAGACTTGTTCGCGATTTGCAGTGCGATCAAATGAGTAAGTACCTTGGCTTTCCCATGCGCCAGCCCACTTGCGGTCAATCCCATCAAGTGTTGGTTTTTCAGGCATACGATCGGCGGTCATGAGCCTTAATTCTACGAGGTAATTAAGCAGGTAAATAAATGCGTTTAGTTGCTACCTAGAATTAACCCATGTCTTCAGATTCCCCAATCGCCGAATTAAAGCGCGTCGAAGAAGTTCTGGAATCACGCCAACCTGAAACAATCATTGAGCCAAGCCTTGATCGAATCAGTCATTTGATGACATTGCTTGGTGACCCACAGCTGGCTTATCCGGTAATTCATGTCACTGGCACAAACGGCAAAACTTCAACTTCTCGCATGATTGAAAGTCTGCTGCGCGAGATGGGATTGAACACTGGTCTAGTCACCAGCCCGCACCTTCACCACATCACTGAGCGAATTCGCTTTAATGGCGAACCGATTAGCGCTGAAAAATTTGTTGAAACTTACGACGAGATCGAACCATTTTTAGCACTTGTTGATACTGAGAGTTTGGCAAGTGGTGGCCCAGCCATGAGTTACTTCGAAGTGGTAACTGGAATGGCGTTCGCTGCGTTTGCGGATGCGCCAGTTGATGTTGCCATCGTTGAAGTTGGCATGGGCGGAACTTGGGATGCCACAAATGTTGTGCAGCCAATAGTTTCGGTAGTTACGCCAATTGGTTTAGATCATGCAGATTACTTGGGTGACACTATCGAAGCAGTGGCAACTGAAAAATCTGGAATTATCAAAAACGGATCAGTGGCAGTTCTAGCACCGCAAGTTCCATCAGTTGCACAAATCTTGCTTGCCCGCGCAGTTGAAGTTGATGCCACAGTTGCAAGACAAGGTGTTGAGTTTTCAGTGCGTGATCGCGCATTAGCGATAGGTGGACAAGTTTTAACCCTTGAAGGTTTAACTGGAACTTACGAACAAGTTCTACTTCCACTTTTTGGTGATCACCAAGCTGCGAATGCATCTTTAGCCCTTGCTGCAGTTGAAGCATTCTTTGGTGGATCAAATCAACTAAATGAAGGTTCAGTTCGCCGTGGGTTTGGAAATGCAACTTCACCCGGTCGTCTTGAAGTTGTTAAACGAAGTCCGACAGTGATTGTTGATGCAGCTCACAATCCACATGGTGCAAATGTGTTGGCACATGCACTGCAAGAGTCATTCACTTTTGATCACATCATCGGCGTGATCTCAGTTATGGCAGATAAAGATGTTCAAGGCGTCCTTGAAGCACTAGAGCCGGTAATGCAAGAAGTTGTGGTTACCTGGAATGGGTCACCACGAGCAATGCAGGTTCAAGAAATTAAAGAATTGGCCGAGCAAGTATTTGGTGCTGAGCGCGTGCACACTTCACCAAACCTAAGTGCGGCAATTGATAAAGGTATTGAATTAGCCGATGGTGCAGGCACTGCTGGTGTCGGTGTTGTTATTACCGGATCCGTTGTGACTGCAGCCAAGGGTCGTGCTTTAACCGGACATTTTGAGGCAATGTAATGAAGGTAATGGGTAGCGCAACGCTATTTTTTGAGGCAATCGTGATTGCACTAGCTATTCCTGTAGCAATTTCTATCTATGACGTACCAAAGACAACTGCGCTGGTTGTCGGTTTTGGATTAGCAATTCTTTGCGTGGTTGCTGTTGGCGCGATGCGCCGTGATCGCAAAACAGCAGTAAGAACTGGGTCACTCGTGCAATTACTTGTATTGCTTGCAAGTTTTCTTGTTAAGCCGCTATTAATCCCAGGCATCATGTTCACACTTATCTGGGCGTTGGCCGTTAAATTAAGCGGAAAGTTGCCCGCGTAATTTCCCCTAGAATTGTGGGCATGTCACAACGCACCCTTGTTTTAGTAAAGCCTGATGGCGTCCAACGTGGACTAATTGGCGAAGTTATTGGCCGTATCGAACGCAAAGGTTTCAAGATCGTCGCTCTTGAACTGCGCACACTAGATCGCGCCACAGCTGAAACACATTACGGCGAACATAAAGACAAACCATTTTTCAAAGATCTGGTTAACTTCATTACCGGTGGCCCACTCGTGGCAGCAGTAATTGAAGGTAACGAAGCAATCGCTGCTTGGCGCCAAATGATGGGCGCGACCAATCCGGCAAATGCTGCAATGGGAACTATCCGTGGCGACCTTGCTACTGAAACCCAGTTAAACGTTTCACACGGATCTGATTCAGAAGAATCAGCAGCCCGCGAAATTAAATTATTCTTCCCGAACCTTTAAGGACTAAGCGCATGAGCGTCCAGTCGGTTTTCCCTCAGCTGGAACAGTTATTACCGAAAGTTTCTAAGCCAGTTCAGTATGTTGGCGGCGAACTTAATGCTGTCATCAAACCTTGGGATGATGTTTTAGTTCGCTGGTGCTTGATGTATCCAGATGCCTATGAAGTTGGTATTCCAAACCAAGGCGTTCAGATTCTTTATGAAGTAATTAACGAACGTGCCGATGCACTTTGTGAACGAACTTATGCTGTTTGGCCAGATCTTGAAAAACAGATGCGTGAAAATAACGTGCCACAGTTCACCGTTGAATCACATCGCCCAGTTGGCGCTTTTGATCTATTTGGTGTTTCGTTCTCAACCGAACTTGGCTACACCAACATGCTTAACGCAATTGATTTAGCCGGCGTGCCAATCCATTCAAAAGACCGTGGTGATAATGATCCATTAGTTATTGCTGGGGGACATGCAGCCTTTAATCCAGAACCAATTGCAAACTTTATTGACGCAGCAGTTCTTGGCGATGGTGAACAAGCAGTTCTAAAAATCACAGACATCGTTGCTGACTTTAAAAAAGCTGGATCACCTGGTGGCCGAGCTGAACTATTACTGCGCTTGGCAAAATCTGGCGTGGTTTATGTTCCAAAGTTTTATGACGTTGAGTATTTGCCAGATGGTCAGATTCGCCGCGTAACTGTGAACGAACAAGGTGTGCCATGGCGCGTTGCCAAGCACACTGTCATGGATCTTGATGAATGGCCTTATCCAAAAGCACCACTAGTTCCAATCGCTGAAAGCGTGCACGAGCGCATGAGTGTTGAAATATTCCGTGGTTGCACCAGAGGCTGTCGTTTCTGCCAAGCAGGCATGATCACTCGTCCAGTTCGCGAACGCTCAATGACGACAATCGCTCAAATGGTTGAAAACGGTCTGCAGAAAACTGGTTATGAAGAAATCGGGCTGCTTTCACTTTCAAGTGCTGATCACAGTGAAATTGCTGAGATTTCAAAAGGGTTGGCTGATCGTTACGAGAACACTCAAACCGCACTTTCACTTCCATCAACCCGTGTTGATGCATTCAATATCGATCTAGCAAATGAACTTTCCAGAAATGGTCGTCGAAGTGGTTTAACTTTTGCCCCTGAAGGTGGCAGCGAACGAATTCGAAAAGTAATTAATAAGCAGGTATCTGAAGAAGATTTAATTCGCACAGTTACTGCAGCATTCGGTGCGGGCTGGCGCCAAGTGAAGCTTTATTTCATGTGTGGTCTGCCAACTGAGCAAGATGAAGATGTTTTACAGATTGCAAAATTGGCCCATGAAGTAATTAAGGCAGGCCGCGCAGCATCTGGTCGCAAAGATATTCGTTGCACAGTTTCTATTGGTGGCTTCGTACCTAAGCCGCACACACCATTCCAGTGGGCAGCGCAGCTTGATCATGAAACTACTGACAGTCGCTTATTCAAACTTCGCGACGCGATCCGCAATGACAAAGAATTCGGTAAAGCTATTGGTGTTCGCTACCACGATGGCAAGCCAGGAATAGTTGAAGGTTTGTTATCTCGTGGGGATCGTCGGGTTGGCAAAGTTATTGAACAAGTTTGGCGCGACGGTGGCCGCTTTGATGGTTGGAGCGAACACTTCTCATTTGATCGCTGGATGAGCGCTGCCGAAGTTGCACTAGCCGATGAAGCAGTTGATGTTGCTTGGTACACAACCCGTGAACGCGAACTAGCTGAAGTATTACCGTGGGACCACCTTGATTCAGGTTTGGATAAAGAATGGCTTTGGGAAGATTGGCAAGACTCACTAAGTGAAGTTGAAGTTGATGACTGTCGCTGGACACCATGTTTTGATTGCGGCGTTTGTGATCATATGGGAACTGAAATTCAGATTGGCCCAACAAACCAAGTTTTAATGCCGCTGCCAACTGTGCGCTCCGAGGTTGTCGTTAGTGGCGCGTGACCCAGGCCGCGAAGTAGTTCACGCAGTTCAAAAACTTCGAGTTAAACATGCCAAGCGTGGGCCGCTTAGATTTACCTCACATCGAGATTTCCAGCGAGCTTTTGAACGCGCACTAAGACGAGCTGGCGTGCCGATGGCTTATAGCGCTGGCTTTTCACCGCACCCAAAGATTTCTTATGCCAACGCTGCACCAACCGGTGTGGCATCAGAGGCTGAATATGTTGAAATAGGTGTCGTTGAAAAATGCGATCCAGATAAAGTTCGCGAAGTATTAGACCGCGTTTTGCCACCAGGTCTTGATGTGATCGATGTGGTTGAGGCAACAACTGGTGATTTTGTAGCAAGGCTTGAAGCAAGTCACTGGAAGATTGAACTTCCAGGTATCAGCCTTGATCAATTAGATGGTGCCTTTGCCAAATTCGTGGATTCAAGCGAAGTGCTAGTTGAGCGCATGACAAAGTCGGGTCTTCGCACTTTTGATGCCCGAAATGCCGTAATTCATGGGGTAACTGAGAGTGGCTCAGATTGTGCAATACTTCTTGTAGTCGTTTTGCATGGCGTGCCAGCAGTTCGACCAGACGATGTTCTAGCAGCTCTAACAAAAGTTGCGGATCTTAAAGTTGAAATCCCACCAAGGATTACCCGACTTGCACAAGGTCCACTACTTGAAGATGGCTGGTCGGTAGGCGATCCATTCGCCTTAGACCGAAGCCAATGACAAGTTTGTAGCTCGAATAATCGTCACTACATAGGCTTATGCGCTCGCTTAGCGAGCGTGGGTGATCGCTCACCAAATGCGTTTATCGCAATTTGATGAGTGCGATAGGAGAACGACATATATGTCGGATCAGGAAACATCAAAACCAAAACGTCGTGCTGCCGGAAGACCTGCTGGTCCACCTGCTGATGTGACAACTGAAGGCGACGACACTAAAAAGTCGAGCAAAAAAGCACCGATTGCTGCGCCAGTTTTCCAGGCTGCGCCAGTGGAATCTATGCCAACTAAAAAAGGTGGCAACAAGAAACCGCAGAAAAAGAATTCAGGCAAGGCCAAAGAAGAAACTGAATCAGTAGAAACCGCTAAGTCAGATTCAGATTCTGGTGAAGAGCGTGGCTCACGCCGTAACCGCAATCGTCGCGGCAAAGGCAAGAACCGTGCTCCTAAGGCCGAAGGCACCGAAACTGAATCAGTTGAAAGTGATGATATTGATTCAGCTGAAGAATCTGGCGAAGAAGAAAACCAAGCTTCGTTAAAGCGCAGCCGTAAACGTAATCGTGATGGACATGGTTCAGGTGATTCAAGTTCAACCAGAATCGATGCCAAGCGTCAGCGTCGTCGTGACGGCCGTGACCATGGCCGCCGCCGCGCACCAATTTTGACCGAGTCAGAATTCCTAGCCCGACGTGAAAACGTTGAACGCGTAATGGTTGTTCGCCAACAAGGTGAACGCACCCAGATCGCAGTTGTTGAAGATGGCACATTAGTTGAGCACTACATCAACCAATCAAGTAGTGGTTCATTAATTGGCAACGTCTATGTTGGCCGTGTGCAAAACGTACTTCCAGGTATGGAAGCTGCGTTCGTTGATATCGGCAAGGGACGTAACGCTGTTCTTTACGCAGGTGAAGTTAACTGGGATGCTGCAGGCCTTGATGGTCAACCAAAGCGAATTGAAACGGCACTTAAGACTGGTGACACGGTTGTTGTTCAGGTAACTAAAGATCCAGTGGGTCAAAAAGGTGCACGCCTAACAAGTCAGATTTCACTTCCAGGTCGCTTCTTGGTTTATGTGCCAAATAACCCAATGACTGGCATCTCTCGCAAACTTCCAGATCGTGAACGATCACGCTTAAAGAGCATCTTGAAGCAAGTTGTTCCAGAAAATGGTGGCGTAATTGTTCGAACTGCTGCAGAAGGTGCCAGCGAAGAAGAATTAAAAAGTGACGTAGCGCGCTTAATTGCTCAATGGGAAGACATTGATGCCAAGGCGAAGCAAGCAAGTCCGCCGACAATGCTTTACGCAGAACCAGATATTTCAATCAAGGTTGTTCGCGACATTTTCAGTGAAGATGTTAAGAAACTTGTGGTTTCAGGTGATGACGCCTGGGACACAGTTGAAAACTACGTTAAATATGTAGCGCCAGATCTACTTGAACGTGTTGAAAAATACGTTGGCTCAAAGGATGTGTTCGCTGAATACCGAATTGATGAGCAGCTAGCTAAAGCTCTTGATCGCAAGGTTTACCTGCCATCAGGTGGTTCACTTGTGATCGACCGAACTGAAGCGATGACAGTTGTTGACGTTAACACCGGTAAATTCATCGGCCAGGGTGGCAACTTGGAACAGACTGTGACCAAGAACAACCTTGAAGCTGCTGAAGAAATTGTTCGCCACTTACGTCTTCGCGATATTGGTGGCATTATCGTGATCGACTTCATCGACATGGTTCTGGAAAGCAACCGCGATCAAGTTATTCGCAGACTTATTGAATGCCTAAGCCGTGACCGTACCAAACACCAAGTAGCTGAAGTTTCCTCACTTGGCTTAGTTCAAATGACCCGTAAGCGCATTGGTGCAGGACTTCTTGAAGTATTCAGTGAGCCTTGTGATCACTGCAACGGTCGGGGTGTGGTTATCAATATGGACGGCCAAAAGGGCGGTAAGCACAAACACCGTAACCATGACCAAGTCCTTGAGTATGGCCAGTTTGATGCCCCTTCAGCCGATGAATCTGATTCGGCAAAAACCCCTGAAAATAGTGATGATTCAGCGGGTGCTAGCGAGTCAGCAGATCTGTCCCAAGGGTAGGTAAACCTCAGTTTGACCCAAGGGCCACTTAATCCGTAACCTTATGAGGCTTACGTTTTAAGGGTTTTGGCCCAAAAGCAACAATAAGCAAAGATTTCCTAAAAAGAAGTGCAAGGAGTACTCGTGTACGCGATCGTTCGTGCTGGTGGCCGCCAGGAGAAAGTTGCCGTTGGCGACCTAATTAGCCTTGACCGCGTTGGTTCAAAGCCAGGCGAAACTTTTACTCTTCCAACTGTCATGATCGTTGACGGCGGAAAGATCAATTCAAAGGCAAGCAGCGTTGTTGTTACAGCTGAAGTAATTGATCACACCAAGGGCAAGAAGATTGAAATCCTTCGTTACAAGAACAAGACCGGTTACCGCCGCCGTGCAGGTCACCGCGCTGCGCTAACTGAAGTTCAGATCATTTCAATTGGCGAAAATAAGATTGCTGCTAGCGACAAGATTGCTGCAAAGACAGGCAAGAAAGTTGTTAACAAGACTGCTAAGAAAACAGTTAGCGTGCCAAAGGCTGAAAAGCCAGTTGCTGATGCTCCAGTAGCTGCAAAGAAAGCTCCAGCTAAAAAAGCTCCAGCCAAGAAAGCTGCTCCTGCAAAGAAGGCAGCCCCAGCAAAGAAAGCGCCTGCTAAAAAAGCAGCGCCTAAGAAGTAGTAGGTGAACTATGGCTCATAAAAAAGGTGCCTCCAGTACCCGCAACGGTCGCGATTCAAATTCACAGCGCTTAGGTGTGAAGCGTTTCGGTGGTCAACTAGTTAACGCTGGTGAAATCATCATTCGTCAACGTGGTACTCACTTCCACCCAGGTAACAATGTTGGCCGTGGTGGCGATGACACACTATTCGCACTTGCAGCTGGCGCGGTTGAATTCGGCTCACGTCGTGGCCGTCGCGTAATCAACGTTATTCCTGAATAAGAAAATTTCCGGAATCAACTAAAAGAAAAAATTCGATTGGCGGGCCCACTGATAGGGCCCGCTTTTCTTTTGAAAGGAGTGCTACATGACTACATTCGTTGATCGTGTAGTACTTCACGTTGCAGGTGGCGATGGTGGCCATGGTTGTGCTTCGGTTCACCGCGAAAAATTTAAACCACTGGGTGGACCTGATGGCGGTAACGGTGGCAAAGGTGGCGACGTTGTTCTAGTTGTTGAACCAGCTGTAACAACTTTGCTTGACTACCACCGCAGCCCACATCGCAGCGCAACCAATGGAAAGCCAGGACATGGCGATCACAAAAATGGTGCATTCGGTCCTGATCTAGAACTTCCAGTTCCTGAAGGAACTGTTGTTTCGTTAAGTGATGGAACTGTCCTTGCTGACTTAGTTGGCGCAGGAACCAGGTTTGTAATCGCTGAAGGTGGCCGCGGAGGACTAGGCAATGCTGCCCTTGCCTCAACTAGACGCCGGGCTCCAGGCTTTGCCCTTCTTGGTGAACCAGGTGTTACTCGCGATGTTGTTCTTGAATTAAAGACGGTTGCTGATGTTGGTCTGATTGGTTTCCCAAGTGCAGGCAAGTCCTCGCTCATTGCTGCAATGTCAGCAGCTAGACCAAAGATTGCTGATTACCCATTCACAACTTTGGAACCAAACTTAGGTGTTGTTCGCTCAGGTGACATGGTTTTCACCATGGCTGATGTGCCAGGTTTAATTCCAGGGGCGAGCGAAGGTAAAGGTCTTGGCCTTGAATTCCTTCGACACATCGAACGTTGCGCCGCGCTTGTTCATGTTCTTGACTGCGCAACTTTAGAACCAGGCCGTGATCCAGTTGGCGACCTTGATGCAATCGAGCACGAACTTGCCCAATACGGTGGCCTGTCTGACCGACCGCGCATTGTTGTTTTAAATAAAGTCGATATTCCTGAAGGCCGCGACTTAGCGGAAATTGTCCTTCCAGATTTACATGCTCGTGGTTATCGAACATTTCTAGTTTCAGCAGTTAGCCATGAAGGCTTACGTGAACTTGGTTTTGCACTTGCTGAGATTGTTAAAGATGCTCGTCAGGCAGCCGTTCTTGCGGCCGAAAGCCGCCCACGCGTTTTGGTTAAACCAAAATCAGTTGATGACACAGGCTTCACAGTTACCGTCGAAAATGGTGGCGACCATGTTCGTTATCGCATTCGCGGTGAACGCCCAGAACGCTGGGTTCGCCAAACAGATTTCTCTAATGATGAAGCAGTTGGCTACTTAGCTGATCGCTTAGCACGCGCTGGTATTGAAGTTGCCCTGGCTAAAGCTGGCGCAGTCGCCGGAAGTGAAGTGTTGATTGGTGGACATGAGAACGCTGTTGTCTTTGACTGGCAACCAACTCTTGTTGAACTGCATCAGGGTCCACGTGGAACCGATGAACGCCTGATCGATAACAATCGTCCAGGCGCAGCCGAACGTTTGGCCGCGCACCGTGAGCGTCAGTATGGAACCGGTGAACCAATCGAACTAGATGAAATTGATCTAGGCGAAGAAGATCTCGAAGATTAATTTCCTGGAAGTTTCCATTGGTTAACTTTTTGCGTTCCACCCATTGCTAAGTCAGCTGTAATTTTTCCAATTATTGGCACAAATTTGTAGCCATGGCCAGAACATGGCGAACAAATAGTTAACGGTCCGATTCGATCCAATACAAAATGTTCATCCGGAGTATTTGTAAAAACACAACTAATTGTTTTAGCAGTGTCAATCTGCAATCCTGGAAACCATTGCTCGACGTATTTATTTTGGTTATTTAATAATTCAAGGTTTTGGGAAAAATCACGATTGTCTGGATCGATCGGCGGCGTATTGGCCCAAGTGCCAACTTTCATTCCTTCACCTGGCGTAAACAAACCGTATGCACTAAATGCCAGATTTGTTTCAACGCGCTTTTGGCCACCATGGTGAATAAAACTTGGCCAGTATTTTTGGGAATCTAATTCTTTAATTGGCAAGTAATGTGCTGGTTGACCAGAATCAATCGTGATTGTCGGCAACTTAACGAAATCGCCAACCAGTTTTTCAATCCAGCCACCCGCTGCTACAACTACTGACTTTGATGAATACTCATTTTGATCAGTTGTAACAATTGCCTTGTCACCTTGAATTTTTATAGCCAACACTCTTGTATTTGTCTTGATTTGTCCGCCAAGTTGAAAAATACGCTTGGCTAAATTTTCCTGCGTGCGGGCAGCATTTGACCTGCCACCATCTGGACTAAATACAACACGATTTTGAAATTCCATGCCTGGCCATTTTTCTTTTGCCTGCTCAACGGATAGCGATTCAGATTTAAGTCCGTGGCGAGCTAGAGCATTTTCAACATCGGTTAGTGCTTCTTCTTGACCGTGATCAAGTTGGCCAATCTGCTCGAGTAATACTGAATTTGTTTCACTTTCTAGAGCACGCCAGTAGTTAATACTTTCCAGTGCAAGATTTGTGTAAAGGGGATCGCGGTATGAAACACGGAAGATTCGAGTTTCCCCATGCGAGCTGCCATTCTTGTGATCAAGTTCGAACTGTTCAAGAACTAATACTTCTTGGCCACGGCTTGCCAGCTGCCAGGCAGTAGCAAGGCCCATGGCTCCAGCACCAATAACTATGTGGTCAACTTGTTCCATAATTTTCCTAATTTAACCCAAATCTAGATCTTTACTAGGCTGTTAGGTGAAAGCGCTGAAATAGTGCAGTTTTTACTTTTTGAAATATTGAGGCTTAATGCGAATCGGAATAATGGGTGGAACTTTTGACCCGATCCATATCGCACATTTAGTTGCGGCAAGTGAAGTTTGCCAAACTTTGAACCTTGATCAGGTTATTTTCATTCCAGCAGGAAATCCTTGGCAAAAAAGTGGGACTCAAATTAGCCCTGGGCAAACGCGCCTTCAGTTAGTTGATCTTGCAATCTCTGGCGATGGCAGGTTTGGCTCAAGTGACATTGAAATAACCAGAACTGGTGAAACCTACGCGATCGACACTGTTCGCCAGTTGATCATCGATAATCCAGATAATCAATACTTCTGGATAGTTGGGGCAGATGCACTTGTTGGCTTGCCCACCTGGCACAACTTTGAAGAATTAAAGAATTTAATCGAAATCGTTGCAGTTAATCGAAATGGCATTGACCACGCGCAAGTAGATTTTGAATACACCTTTGTTCAAATCCCAGAAATTAATATCTCGTCTACGGAAATTAGAGCCAGAGTTAAAGCCGGCAAAGAAATTAAATATTTAGTGCCAACTGGAGTTGAAAAATTCATTAAAGAATCAGGTTTATATAAATAGTGAATCGAATTCCTGAATTCTTAAAGTGGCTAGTGGTAACCGTTGTTTCACTTGCCCTTTTAACAACTTTTTTCTTCATTCGCGGTCAACAGCAACCAGATGTGGTTACTAATCCCGTTGAAGCAGGCGAATTGAAAACACTTTTGATTCAGTTGGCGGCTGATGATAAACAGACGGGTGGACTTGCACTTTTAGTTAAAGAAGAAAAAGTTGGTCTGCGAGTTTTCAATATTTCACCAAGAGTTGTGTCGCTATTTGGCAATAACGGCTTAATGACCGCTGCCCAAGCCGGAACACAAGTTGCGCCAGATGTGGTTGCACAGGCTTTAGCTTCTGCTACTGGAATTCGTATTGACGGCACATTAACTATGCAACGTTTAGCTATCGCTGGTTTAGTAGACGGTGTTGGCGGCGTTCAAGTTGATGCAAAATCAGGACTGTTGGTCAGCGGCCCGCAGGAAGAAGCCAAGTATGTCGCGCCTGGCATTCAAACCTTAGATGGCCAGCATGCAGCTGGATACGCAATGATTCGCCAAGTAATTGAAACCGAAGACGATCAAATAGAGCGCATGAATGAAATTATTCGTGCACTATTTAGCAAACTGCCAGAGGATTTAGCCAAAGCGGAAGAAACTATTGTGGCTTTGGGTTCACTTGCACGATCAAATGTTTCAACAGCTGATATTTCAAAGTTTCTAGTTTCGCTTAACCAAGAAAATCTTTGGCAAAGTGTTAAATTCACAAGTGTTGTTACCGATCCATCCGAGCTGCAATTAAGTGGTGGATCAGATTGGCTTCGAGTGAGACAGCCCGATAATTTTAAAAAAGTTGCCAAAATAGCGCCACGATCTCTGATGCACTTCACAGACACCAATATGCGTGTCGAAGTTGCTACATCATTACCAACTGATCGCGCTCTGATTGCTAGCCAAATTGCAGAGCTTGGATTTGATTTTATTGACGGTGGTTATTCGCGCACTCCAGAAGTGACCACGATCCGGACCAGCGCCAGCGTCAACAAAGAAGATATTGAAAAACTCAAAGCCAAACTTGGACTTGAAGAAATCACTGAAACCTGGGATTTCACTTTGGCTGGCTATGCGGATGTTCGATTAGTAATCGGCGCAGACTATGTTAAGAAAAAAACAGGGTAAGAAAGCGAATTAGATTGTCAGCCTCACCTCAAGCAATAGAAATTGCCAAAATTGCAGCTCAAGCAGCCCACGATAAGAAAGCCGAGAATATCGCCCTGCTTGATGTCAGTGATCACTTAGTTATCACTGACATCTTTGTTATTGCTTCTGCGAACAATGAACCACAAGTTGGTGCGATTGTGGATGCGGTTGAAAAAGCATTAAGCGAAAAGGGATTAAAGCCAATTCGCCGTGAAGGCGAACGTGAAGGCAAGTGGGTATTACTCGATTACTTCGACATTGTGGTTCACATTCAACAGGCCGAAGAGCGAACTCTTTACGATCTTGAACGCTTGTGGAGAGACTGCCCACATATCAAAGTTGATTTAGCATGAGCAATCGACGAATAGTACTTTGGCGCCATGGCCGCACATCTTGGAATTCGATCAATCGCTTCCAGGGCCAAGAAGACGTTCCACTTGATGAAGTTGGTATCGATCAAGTTAGAAGAGCTGCCCAAACTTTAATTGGCCTTAAGCCCGTGAAGATTGTTTCAAGTGATCTTGAACGTGCTCGGGTAACCGGCGAAGCCCTTGGTGCACTTGCTGGATTAACCGTGACTACTGATCCAGATTTACGTGAAACTTTTGCTGGCGTTTGGCAAGGTTTAACTCGAACTGAGATCATCGAAAGATTTCCAGTCGAGTTTGCTGCTTGGGGTGGCGATTCAGATATCAGACCAGGTGGGGGCGAAAACAGATTGGAAGTTGCCGATCGAGTGATTAGGGCGATCGATCGCGCACTAATTGATGTGCCAGAAAATGGCACTTTAGTAATTGCTTCTCACGGCGGTGCCCTTCGCGCTGGACTTGGTCGATTACTTGGACTTGAACCAGCCCAGTGGGCAGCACTTGGTGTACTAGCAAATGCACAGTGGACGGTATTAACGGAATTAGATCCCGCCACACCAAGACCAGCCGGGCTTAATTGGCGATTACAGGAATACAACGCCGGATCATTGCCAGAACCAGCAATGGCTGATGACAAATAATTACCCAATTTCGTATGGGTATTTTGTTGCACTAAAGTAGTTCAAGTTCGACGGGGCTATAGCGCAGCTGGTAGCGCACTTGCATGGCATGCAAGGGGTCAGGGGTTCAAATCCCCTTAGCTCCACAAATAAAAATGACCGGAATAATTCCGGTCATTTTTATTTTTACGGTTTTAAGTTTTAGCCAAGTGCCCAGATGTCGCCTAGTCGGTAACCTTCTGCGAATGGATCAGTTGGATCAACTGACCAAGTTGCAGTTCCGCTAATCCAAGCTGAACCCTTGATTGTCGGCAGAATGGCCTTGTTTCCATAAGCGTCCGCTTCACCTCGAATTGTGCAAATGAATTCAGTGTCCAAAATGCTCTTGTGTGAGAACTCTTCACCCACGGCTAATTGTCCTCGTGCATGAAGGGCAGCCATACGACCTGAACTTCCAGTCCCACAAGGAGAACGGTCAATAGTTCCACCCCAAGAATCTGGATTATCCATCTTTGGATCACCAGAAGGAATTACTACAGCGTTGCGCGATTGCTTTCCTGGTTTGCGATCGCCATTGTGAAGCATCACTAGGTTTACGTAAGTGAGATCTGGATTATCAGGGTGGTGCTGTTTCATTTCCGCATTAACTGTTGCTCGGATAGCAGAACCAATTCGAGAAATTTCTCTGGCATTTTTTGGATCAATTTCAACACCAAATTGAGAAATATCAGATTGCGCATAGAACTGACCGCCGAAAACAATATCTGTTTTAATCGTTCCGTATTGCGGAACTCTAATAACTCGATCTAATTCAACAACCCAAGAAGCGACATTGTCGATGGCCATATTTAAAACTTTGCCATTTTTACATTCAGCCTTCACAACAACTTGGCCAACTGCTGTGTCGATGGTGACCGTGGTGAATGGCTCTTTCATCGGAACAATTCCAGTTTCAAGTGCTGCAGTAACCGCACACATAGTGTTACTGCCTGACATTGCAGTGAATGCGGACTGTTCCAATACGATCATGCCGAAATCAGATTCCGGTGAAACCGGAGGAAGAATTAGCGCTGCACACAGTGCTGGATAGCCACGAGGCTCACGAAGCACAATGTTCTTTAGCCAGCCAAGTTCTTTAGTGGCATAGGCGAAGCGCTGCGCCATGGTGTCACCTTTAACTAAGTGACCCATGTTGGTGATTACGCGCCCTGGTTCACCAGCTGCATGAACATCGACCGTTTTAATCTCTAGTTTTTCAGCCATTTACGCTATCCGATAATTAAATTTTCGGTAACAAACAATCGTTCTCTAGTTTCCACTTTGGACAAAGTGTCTTCGGCCACTGCTTTGCCTTCAGGGGTTGCGTAGGCAGCTTCAAAGTCTTCTTTACTGTCAAACCAGAGTTCCGATACTCCATCAAACGGTCCTTCATTATCGACCAAGTTGAAACAGACTCTTCTTACATTTGGAAGTGTTTTAACTTTCACAGTGTGGTGGTTTAACCACCAGTCAGCAAACTCTTCGTGAGTTAATTCAGATTTGCGCTTGAGCAGAATAATTGCTTTAAACATTTTTTTGACCTATTTCACTTTTGTCACACGAGCATGCGGACGACCGCCAACTGCAAAGACGACAACGATTAACATCTCATCTGCACGAGGGGAATCGCTAATAGTAATTTCAGCCGAATCCATGTCATCAAATACCCAACGGTCGTCTTTATTTCCAATAGGCATTGTTATAGATGACCCAGGTGCCCCAACTTTCTTAGTTCCAGGAATGATCTCAGCTCCACCGCCAATTGCTGCGCGAACTGGGGCGCCAAAGCGTGGGTGCAACACTGCAGCAGTGTGTTCTAATTCGCCATCTGTGCCGACTATTGCGCCTTTTCCATAACCAGTCACATCACTTGGCTTTAGTCCGATACTGGATAGCGCTGCCATAGCTTTTTCAGATAAGTACTGAGTGATCTCTGCACTCATTAATTCAAGTTCTGTTAAGTCAGCAACTAGCGGTTTGCCGGCTAGTGGATTCTTAACTACCGCAGCCGCAATTACTTTTACAATTCGTTTGGTAACTGCTTTGCCACTTTCTTCGATGATTTCATCTACTGTGACTACGCTTTTGCGAATTTGAGCCATATTTCCCCCGAAGATTATTTAGGTGTTTTTAAGTGTAGGCCATTGAGCTATGCGATTGTAAGACAACTAAAAGATGGATGTAGATTATCTTCAGGTCGCAATAAAGGAGCCTTAAACGATGGCCACAAGAATTACCCACTGGATCGATGGCAAGCCATGGAGTGGAACTGCAGAACGCACTGCACCTGTTTTCAATCCAGCAACAGGCAAGCAAACCGGCGAAGTTGATCTTGCTAGCAGAAAAGTTTTAGATGAAGCCGTAGCAGTTGCAAAGCGTGCTGGCGTTGAATGGGGCGCCTCTTCATTAACCAAGCGCGCAAATGTGCTTTTTGCATTCCGTGAATTACTAAATGAACGTAAAGAAGAATTGGCTGCAATCATTACCGCTGAACACGGCAAGGTGCTTTCAGATGCACTAGGCGAAGTCACCCGCGGGCAAGAAGTGGTTGAATTCGCATGTGGAATTCCACATTTACTAAAGGGTTCATACAGCGAATCAGTTTCAACTGGTGTCGATGTTTACTCAATCCGCCAACCACTTGGTGTTGTTGGCATCATTTCTCCGTTTAACTTCCCAGCTATGGTTCCAATGTGGTTTTTCCCAATTGCAATTGCAGCTGGTAACACCGTAATTGTTAAGCCATCTGAAAAAGATCCATCATCACAGAACTTCATCGCTGGCCTTTGGAAAGAAGCAGGTCTTCCTGATGGCGTATTCAACGTGGTTCACGGCGACAAAGAATCAGTTGATGGTCTTCTAGAAAATCCAGATGTTAAGAGCATTTCATTTGTGGGCTCAACCCCAATTGCTAAATACATCTACGAAACCGGAACAAAGAATGGCAAGCGCGTTCAAGCGCTAGGTGGCGCAAAGAACCACATGCTGGTCCTTCCAGATGCTGACCTAGATCTAGTTGCTGATGCTGCAGTTAACGCAGGCTTTGGTTCTGCTGGTGAACGTTGTATGGCGATCTCAGTATTACTTGCAGTTGAACCAATTGCAGATGCAACAATTTCAAAGATTGTTGATCGTATGGGCAAACTACGCACTGGCGATGGCACACGTGGTTGCGACATGGGTCCACTTGTAACTTCTGCGCACCGCGACAAAGTCAAGGGATACATCGACGCTGGCGTGAGCGAAGGTGCCAAGGTTGTTGTTGATGGCCGTGGCGTAGAACCAGATGCTGATGGCGAAGGCTTCTTCGTTGGGCCAACACTGTTTGATGAAGTCAAAACCAACATGTCTATCTACAAAGAAGAAATCTTTGGTCCAGTACTTTCAGTGGTTCGCGTTAAGTCATACGAAGAAGGCCTAAAGCTAATTAACGACCACGAATACGGCAATGGCGTAGCAATCTTCACTAATGATGGTGGTGCTGCACGTCGCTTCCAGAATGAAGTTCAAGTTGGCATGGTCGGTATTAACGTGCCGATCCCTGTGCCAATGGCTTACTTCTCATTTGGTGGTTGGAAAGCATCACTATTTGGTGACACCCACGCACACGGTATGGAAGGCGTGAACTTCTTCACCCGTGGCAAGGTTGTAACCAGCCGCTGGCTAGATCCAAGTCATGGTGGCATCAACCTAGGTTTCCCAACCAACGGTTAATAGAGCTAAATAAAAAACCCGCATCGAAAAGATGCGGGTTTTTTATTTTCTCTTTTTACTTAAGAACTTTTGCAAGCTGACCAGTTGCAACTAGTACTTCAGCTGCAGCCATGTCAGGAGCCAAGAACCTATCTGGGCCTGGACCACCAGCTGTTTTGCGAAGCAGGTCGATTGCTTTTTTAGTAACCGGTGCAGGGGCAAGTGGCGCGCGAAGATCAAGAGCGCGAGCTGCGGTTAAGTATTCAATACTGATGATCTTGGCTAGGTTTTCAACTGCTGTGCGAAGTTTGCGCGCAGCACTCCAACCCATTGATACGTGATCTTCTTGCATTGCTGAACTTGGTATTGAATCAACGCTTGCTGGAACTGCCAAACGTTTGTTTTCTGAAACCAGTGCAGCCTGGGTGTATTGGGCAATCATTAGACCTGAATCAACACCAGGATCGTCTGCAAGAAACGGTGGCAACCCATGCGATCTTGCTTTATCTAGCATGCGATCTGTGCGACGTTCTGAAATTGAACCTAAGTCAGCTGCTGCGATTGCTAAGAAATCTAGAACGTAAGCAACCGGGGCGCCATGAAAGTTTCCATTTGAAGAAACTCGGCCATCATCTAAAACAACTGGGTTGTCGATTGCTGCAGCAAGTTCGCGCAGGGCAACTTGGCGAGCATGAGCGATTGTGTCACGAACTGCGCCAGTTACCTGAGGTGCGCAGCGAAGCGAGTATGCATCTTGCACTTTTGTGTCATCAACTTTGTGTGATTCAACAATCTTGCTTTCTTTGAGAGCGTGGAACATGTTTGCAGCACTTGTTGCTTGGCCTGGATGTGGGCGAAGTGGAAGGTGAAGTTCAGGTAAGAAAACTTGATCAGTTCCCATCTGCGCTTCAACGCTCATTGCCGCAGTTAGATCAACGCTGTCGCAAAGCATTTCAAGGTCTTCAATAGCCATGATCAACATGCCAAGCATGCCGTCAGTTCCATTAATTAATGCAAGGCCTTCTTTTTCAACAAGTTGAAGTGGTGAAATTCCTGCTGATTTAAGTGCATCGGCAGCAGAAACTTGCTTGCCAGAAACATCAACAACTTCACCTTCACCCATTAAGACAAGGGCGCAGTGGGCAAGTGGTGCTAAATCACCACTGCAACCAAGTGAACCAAATTCATGCACCACAGGAGTGATACCTGCATTAAGTAGCGCTGCCATGGTTTCAACCACAACTGGGCGAACACCTGTGTGACCAGAGCAAAGAGTCTTTAAGCGAAGCAACATAAGTGCGCGCACCACTTCACGCTCAACAGGTGTGCCAAGGCCAGCAGCATGTGAACGGATTAGTGAACTTTGAAGTTGCTGACGAAGTTCAGGTGAAACATGGCGATTAGCTAATGCGCCAAAGCCAGTTGATACGCCATAAACAGGTGTTGGGCTGGCAGCAAGTTTGTCGATGTGGGCACGGGTTTTAGCAACCGCATCTAAAGCTTCTTTAGAGATGGTCACCTTGGCATCGTGCCTAGCAACTGCAACAACATCTGCAAAAGTCATTCCAGATGTTTTGATTACTACTTCACTCATGCACTTGCTCCTTTTGCGAACACAACGTTTCCATCTTTCCAAGTTGTCTTTATTAATGGCACACCAGGCCGATATGCAAAGTGCACGTATGTCGGTGCATTTAGTAAAACTAAGTCAGCATTAGCGCCAACAGTTAAATGTCCAACATCATTTCGACGAAGCGCTTTAGCCCCGCCCATAGTTGCTGCATAGAGCGATTCATCGACTGTCATATGCATTTCGCGAACCGCAAGTGCGATACAAAACGGCATGTTTGAGGAATAACTACTGCCTGGGTTGCAATCAGGGGATAGAGAAACAACACTTCCGGCATCAAGTAAGTCTCTTGCGCGTGGATAAAAAGGTGAGCGAGTACTAAATTCACAAGCTGGCACTAATCCAGCAACAGTATTGCTTTTTGCTAGCGCATCAATGTCACCATCGGTTAAGTAAGTTAAATGATCTGCTGATGCGCAATCTAGTTCAATTGCCATGCCTACTGCGTCACCTTGTTCAAGTTGGTTCAAGTGAACTCTTGGCTTTAGGCCATTAGCGATACCAGCTTCAAGAATTTTTTTGGTCTGGCTTGTAGTGAATGCACCTTTGTCACAAAACACATCAATCCACTTTGAATAAGGCAAACAGGCATCAAGCATTGGGCCGGCCACTAAATCAACATAAGCATCTGGATTGTCAGCAAATTCGGTAGCAACAACATGAGCACCAAGGAAAGTAACTTCAACGGTTAGTTCGGATGCGACTTTGACACTTCTTTTTTCAGTTTCAACATCAAGGCCGTAGCCAGATTTGATTTCAATTGTTGTGGTGCCAGATTCGTGCATTTCTGCAATTAATCGCTGCGCATTAATTTTTAATTCTTGCTCACTTGCAGCCCTAGTGGCTGCAGTTGTCACTTTGATTCCACCTGCAGAATATGGGATTCCAGCCATGCGAGCGGCAAATTCATTTGATCTGTCACCAGCGAAAATGATGTGGGAGTGGCTATCAACAAAACCTGGAATTACACAGTCACCATTGGCATCAACTATCTGCAAACTCTTGTCGACATTTGAAGTTTGTCCAACCCAAGCAACCTTGCCATCAACAATGCTGATCGCTGCATTATTAATAATGCCGAGCTGACCTTCACCTAATTGCGAATTATTAGTTACAAGTTGACCAATGTTGATCAGGCTAAAGTCACCAGTTGGCGTTTTTGACATGATTTAAAGGTAGTCGCCATTTTCTAGCATCGGTACATGAACATGCTTTGCCTTAGCCACATCAACTGCCTGGTCATAACCTGCATCAACGTGGCGAATAACGCCCATACCTGGGTCATTAGTAAGTACGCGGGCAAGTTTTTGGGCGGCAAGAGGGGTGCCATCGGCAACTGAAACTTGGCCTGCGTGGATTGATCGACCAATCCCAACGCCGCCACCATGGTGAATTGAAACCCATGAAGCACCAGAAGAGATGTTGATCATGGCATTTAGTAACGGCCAGTCGGCAATCGCATCTGATCCATCAAGCATCGCTTCTGATTCGCGGTAAGGAGAGGCAACAGAACCACAGTCAAGATGATCGCGACCAATAACAATCGGCGCGCTAACTTCACTCTTAGCAACTAGGTCATTAAAAGCGACGCCAGCTTTGTCTCGTTCGCCGTAACCTAACCAACAGATGCGTGCAGGTAGACCTTGGAATGCAACACGTTTTTGAGCCATGTTGATCCAACGGCGTAAGTGTTCGTTTTCTGGGAATAGATCAAGTACTGCTTTATCTGTGCGAGCAATGTCTTTTGGATCGCCAGAAAGTGCGGCCCAGCGGAATGGCCCCTTGCCTTCACAGAAAAGCGGACGGATGTAAGCCGGGATGAAACCTGGGAATGCAAACGCGCGATCGTAACCACCCTTTCGTGCTTCGTCGCGAATTGAATTTCCGTAATCAAATACTTCAGCGCCTTTATCCATGAAGCCAACCATCGCTTCAACATGGCGAGCCATTGATTCACGTGAGCGATCAGTGAATTCTTCCGGTTTCTTATCTGCGTATTCGCGAGCATCAGCAAAATCGATACCGCTTGGAATGTAATAAAGCGGATCATGTGCTGATGTTTGGTCAGTAACAATGTCAACATCAACATTCATTTCCAAAAGTTTTGGCAGAACGTCAGCAGCATTGCCAACAAGACCAACTGAAAGTGCTTTGCGAGCAGCTTTGGCATCCAAACAGCGCTTAACTGCATCATTTAACTCAGTTGTTACTTCGTCTAAGTAACGGGTTTCAACACGGCGACGAAGGCGAGTCTCATCAATATCAATGATTAAACAAACGCCATCGTTCATAGTTACGGCAAGTGGTTGAGCGCCACCCATGCCACCACAGCCGCCGGTAACGGTTAATGTTCCAGCTAAAGTTCCACCGAAACGCTTTGCCGCAACCGCTGCGAAAGTTTCATAAGTTCCTTGCAAGATGCCTTGGGTTCCGATATAGATCCAAGATCCGGCAGTCATCTGCCCATACATGGTTAAGCCAAGTTGTTCTAGCCGACGAAATTCTGGCCAGTTAGCCCAGTCACCAACCAAGTTTGAATTAGCCAAAATTACGCGTGGTGCCCATTCATGAGTTTGAAAAACACCAACTGGTTTTCCAGATTGCACCAACATGGTTTCGTCATTATTTAAATTGGTAAGCGTGCGAACGATCGCATCAAATGATTCCCAGTTACGCGCCGCTTTTCCGGTGCCGCCATAAACGACTAATGAATCAGGATGCTCAGCAACATTTGGATCAAGGTTGTTCATCAGCATTCGAATAGCTGCTTCTTGCTGCCAACCTTTAGCTGAGATTTTTGTTCCGGTTGCCGCTTTAACTGGGCGAGGACCTGAAACCATTAAGACCATCCTTTAAGGTGCTTTTCCTATCGAAAGTCTGTCGGGCAATAGACCTTTTGGCAACCAGTTGGCAGCAGAGTAAGTTTTCTTTTAACACTAAGGAATGCCACTAGTTATGAACTCATTGCCACATGATGAACTATGGCCGCGTGCTGGCCATTGGCTTAGTTCAGTAAGGCCAGATAAAAAACCAAACCTTACTTACTTAGGCGTTCCAGCTTTCAAGACTTCTATTAGTCAAACAAACGCCCATGCCACACCAAATGCAGTTCGAGAAGCTTTGCTTCGTTATTCAACTTATTCCTGGTCGCACGAACTAGATATTCGCTGTGTTTCATTTTTTGATGGCGGCGATGTAGTTGACCCAGATTTTGCAGATGGTGAAGCAAGGGTTGAGTCAAAAGTAAATGAACTAAAAGACACAGACCTTTTAATTGCAGTTGGCGGCGATAACTCAATTACATATTCAGTTGCCAAAGCCACTTGGGGTAATCAAATCGGTAAAGCTGGTCTAATCACATTTGATGCGCACCATGATCTTCGTGACGGGGAAAGTAACGGTTCGCCGGTAAGACGCCTGATTGCTGCTGGTCTGCAGGGAACACACGTCGTTCAAATTGGCATAAGCGATTACGCTAATTCACCCGCTTATGCCACGCGTGCTAAAGAATACGGAATTACTGTGATTACCCGTGATGCACTAAGGCGTCGTCCATTAAAAGACGTAATGGATGAGGCCGTTGAAATTGCCGGTGCTAGCGGGGGGCCAGTTCATTTGGATGTGGACGTAGATGTCTGTGATCGCTCAGTAGTGCCAGCTTGTCCAGCAGCTGCCCCAGGTGGCATAAGCGCCGATGATTTAAGGCAGTTGACGCACTTTGCCAGCCTTCATCCAACAATTAAGTCTCTGGACTTTACTGAAATCGATGCCACAATAGATTCACCCGATCAGCGAACTGTTCGTCTAGCGGCTTTGTGTATTTTGGAAGCTGCAGCCGGCGTAGCAATTCGCACCGGAAACTTCGAAAACTAAATGCACCAAATTTAAGATTTCTAAAATTAAAAACTGCAAAACAGAAAGAGGAAACATGACCACATTGAAGAACTTCATTGGTGGCAAGCTGCTTGACCCAGTCAAGGGCAACATGATGGATATGGAAAACCCGGCCACCGGTCAGGTTTACGGTCATGCACCACGTTCAACTGCAGAAGATGTTGACTTAGCTTTCAAGGCAGCTGACGCTGCATTTGATGGTTGGAAGCGCACAAGTCCTGCTGATCGCAGCTTGGCAGTTTTCCGCATTGCAGATTTGATGGAAAAGCGTGCATCTGAATTAATTGCAGCCGAAGTTCAAGACACTGGCAAGCCAGTGTGGTGGATGCGCGACATGGAAATGCCAATGTGTGTTGATCACACTCGCTTCCATGCAACTCTTGCTCGTAACCTCCCAGGTCTTTCAAATGGTGAATACCTATCTGGATATGACTCAACTGTTCGACGCGAACCAGTTGGTGTTTGTGCTCAGGTAGCGCCTTGGAACTATCCGTTACTAATGGCGATCTGGAAGTTTGCTCCAGCTATCGCACTTGGCAACACCATCGTGCTTAAGCCATCTGATACAACTCCAGCAACAGCTGCAATCCTTGCGGAAATTTTTGCTGAAACACTTCCAACTGGTGTTGTGAACATTGTTTATGGTGATCGCGATACCGGTCGTGCAATGGTTGCCCACAAGCGTCCAGACATGGTTTCAATCACTGGCTCAGTTCGCGCTGGTATGGAAATTGCCGCTAACGCAGCTCCTGACCTAAAGCGCATCCACCTTGAACTAGGTGGCAAGGCACCAGTCATCGTGTTTGCCGACTGCGATTTTGATCGCACTGTTGATGAAGTTGCAACTGCAAACGTGATGAATGCAGGTCAAGACTGTGCAGCTGGAACTCGCGTAATAGTTGAAGAAAGCATCGCTGAAGAATTCACAGCAGCACTTGCCAAGCGCGTAAGCCAATTCAAGTTTGGTGCTCCAGAAGATGACAACAATTACTACGGCGCGCTAAATAGCCAAGCTCAGTTAGATCGCGTACAAGGCTTCATTGATCGCCTGCCAAGTCACGCTCAAGTTCTAACTGGCGGTAAGGCATCACGCCTTAATGGTGGTTACTACTTTGAACCAACACTTGTAGCAGGTCTAAAGCAAGATGACGAAATGATTCAAAACGAAGTTTTCGCATCTGTTCAAACAATCCAGACATTTAAAGACGAAGCTGATGCAGTTCGCATGGCTAACGATGTTGCTTACGGTCTAGCTGCATCAATCTGGTCAACAAATCATCAGAAAGTTATCCGCGTGAGCCAAGACATCGACTTTGGTCAGGTTTGGGTTAACTGCCACTTGGTGCAAGTTGGTGAAATGCCTAACGGTGGTTTCAAGCATTCAGGTCACGGTAATGACCTATCTGCTGAAGCACTAGAGGGTTACACCCGCGTAAAGCACGTAATGAGCTACACCGGTCGCTAAGACTAATTAACAAAAGCGGCGCTTGAAAATTCAAGCGCCGCTTTTGTATTTCTGGGGCTCAAGATTTGTCGCTAGGCTTGAACTTCCAACCAAAAAGGCGACTAATGAATCTGAAGAACCGCGATTTCCTGAAGGAAACCGACTTCACTGCCGATGAGTTCGAATACTTAATTGATCTTGCGATCGAACTAAAAGCCCAGAAAAAAGCTCGCAATGAAAAACAGCGCATGGTTGGTCGCAGTATTGCCCTTATTTTTGAAAAGACATCAACTAGAACTCGCTGTGCTTTTGAAGTTGCCGCTTTTGATCAGGGCGCTTTCACTACTTACTTAGATGGATCATCGTCACAAGTTGGCCATAAAGAATCTGTCGCCGACACCGCAAGAGTTCTATCTCGTTATTACGATGCGAT
>JACCED010091756.1_pt1 | contig 36237 bp, 36 predicted proteins | sample 7455021 | NCBI WGS metagenome assembly JACCED01 (sample SAMN15323456, study PRJNA562643) | freshwater metagenome | isolation source: river surface water | place: USA:Blue River Watershed | collected 2017-08-19
ATAAGTTCATAATCAATGTATTATCATTAGTAAATACTCCTGTTAAATTATTATAACTTATTAAAAAGTTACCAATGGGTACATTTGCTGTATCAAATATAATTGCACTTTCATTAGAGTCTAATATGGTTTGATCAATACTTTGTAAAAATTTTTGAGAAGGTAATGGTGCTATTAATCCAACAGGACCAGTAGGACCAGTATTACCAGTAAAACCAGTAGAACCAGTAACACCAGTAAACCCAATAAAACCAGTTGGATAAAATAATACATCATTAAAAGTATATGATGTTAATATATTTTGTGCATTAATATTTAATTGATAATAATCATATATTGTTTGATATAATAATATTTTATTTATTTCAGTACCATTTAAATAATAATGAACATATAATTTATCAATATATAATGAAAATATATCATTTGGATTATAAGTTACACTATTTTCACCATTTTGATTATACCATACTTGAGCAGAATTATTTGTTAATATAAAACCATATGGTACACCAGCAATCACATAACAATTAATATTATCTGGTGAATTTATTAACGGTGCTCTAAATTGGAAATACATGCCATTACCATTTGGTATATTTTCAATTGTAGTAATACTATCGCCTATTTGATTAAATGTAAATGATGTTGGTGAATTAATAAATGGTACACCATTTTCATTTTTTAATGTTGTAAATGTAGATCCTGTTACACCTGTTGCACCAGTTGGCCCTGTATTACCTGTATTACCTGTTGGTCCAGTATATCCTGTATTACCAGTATCACCTGTATCACCTTGATCACCTGTTGGACCTGTATTACCTGTATTACCAGTTGGGCCAGTATTACCAGTAACACCAGTTGCACCTGTATTACCAGTAAACCCAGTAGGCCCACCAAAAGGACCTGTTGGTCCTAACATACCAGTAGGACCTGTATTACCAGTCCAACCTGTGTCTCCTTTACCACCTTGTGGACCTACTAAACCTCTTGGTCCTTGTAAACCAGTTGGCCCAGTTTCGCCAACACTACCAGTAGGTCCTCTTAATCCAGCATCACCTTTTGATCCTGTTGGGCCAGTATTACCAGTTACACCAGTTGCACCAGTATCACCTTTATCACCTGTTTGTCCTCTTATACCTGTTGGACCAGTACTTCCTGTATTTCCTGTAAAACCAGTTACACCAATTGGGCCCGTATTACCAGTTGGTCCAATTGCACCAGTTAATCCTATTTGTCCTTGAATACCAGTTGGACCAGTATTTCCTGTTGGACCAGTAGAACCTCTTAAACCAGTAGGACCAGTCGGACCTAATACAGCAATTGTACCACCTGTAACACCACCTATTTGTGTTTTTGTACCAAATTCATCAATATAAAATAATATATTATTTTCTTGATACATAAATATACTTGATTCATATCCTCCAGTTGCCCCCATTAAACTTATACTAGGTAATTCAACACCATTTGTAATATATACAGAACTATCTTCATTAAATCCAATAGTACCAGATGGACCAATTATAAAATCACCAGTCCCTGAATAAATATTTTTAAATGACATTTCTTCATTACCAAGATTTAAATTTTCATACAATGGCACTAATGATCTATTTATTCTTAAATTATTATCATTATCAATTATTAAAGTTGCGTCTTGTAAATCATTTAATATTGGAATAATATATTTATCATTTTTTGAATTATCCATATTTATAATTTATATTATAAAATATAAAAAATTATTTTTTATAACTTATTTTATTTATTAATATTATGTTATCTGATATTTCAAACATTAATAATAATACAGATTTATTATATATATTTACAGGTGTTATTATAATTGATTTAATTGTCATTTTTATTGCCCGCCAATCAGATTTTTTTGGTAAACAAATTAATATTTGGTATGATAGATTTGGTTTAAATGCTGTTATTTTAGATGTATTTATAATTGTCATAGGATTTATTATTACTCGTTATATATTTTATTATTTTGATCTTTCTTTTACTCCTCTAAAATTTATTTCTATTCTTGTTATCGTACAATTAATACATGATTTATTATTTTACTATTTCTCTATTTTACCTACTCCTTACTCTAAAAATGATTTAATGGATATTTATAAAGATTATAGTGTTGAAAATTCTTATAAAATATTAATAGCAGATGCATCTATGATGATTGGTTCAGCATTAATAGCAATGAATTTAAAAAATTATGATATGCATGTAAGCACTAGTTTATTAATATTATCTATATATATATTACCATATTTACTTTATTTAAAAAAATAGATATAATTAAAGAAAATGAAAAATAAACCAGATAATATTAAAACCAAAAATACTAATAAAATTACTGATATTAATACTGATTCAGATTTAAAAGAGATGAAGAAATCAAAAGATACAAAATTAGTTGAAAATTCTAATGACCAAAATATAATTTCTAAAATAGAAGATTTAGATGATGATGAATGGATAAATAAAAATAAAATAGATACAAATATTGAAACTAAAAATGAAGATAAAAAAGATAAAATTCAAAAAAGTAATGAAATTAAAAAATCAAAAAAGTTAAAAAATCAATCATCTTCTAATTCAAATGATGTACCTTTAACCACACGTGTACTTGAATTACATTTTGAATTAAATGAATTAGAATATCCTAGATTATTTGATGTAGATGATAATTCTTTACCTGAAATTATAAAAAAAATATTTACTTATGGTTATAAATCATTTTTCCCAAATCCAGAAGAAAATCAACAAAATGCAAATATATTAGAATCAGTTATAAATAAATTAGGATTATTTGAATCAGAAGAAAATAAAGAAATAATAACAGAAAAAATCAATCAATTAGAAGCATTAATTAATAAATTAACAGGTTCTGCAAATAATTCAAAAAAAATTGGTATTTTTGGAGAAAATTATATTCATGAATTAATTTCTAAAAATTTTATTGGAATGTCTTATACTAAAACTGGTGAAACAGATCATGCTGGTGATGGTTTAATAACTTTATCAAATGGTAAAGAAATATTAGTTGAAGTTAAAAATTATCAAACAATTGTTAATGATGATGAAATTGATAAATTTACATTTGATATGAAAACAACAAAAAGAAAATTTGGATTATTTATAAGTATAAATTCAAAGATTAATAAATCTAAAATTATAGATTTAAGAACTTTTACTTATGAAAATGAAACATATTATCAATTCTTTATTTCTAATTTAAGTGAAGATTTACATAGATTAGAAGTAGGTCTATTAATATTACAATTATTAAGTGAATACAAAGATCATAAGAATAACCAATTAATAATTGATGAAACTATAAAAGAAAAATTAAATACTTTAATTGAACATTTAAATGAGAATGAAAAATTAAGAGGCATGTATCTTGATACTGAAAAAGATATAAGAAATTCCCTTAATAATTTCTATCAAAAATTAAGAGACAATCATTTAACTATGGAAAATAAAATAAAAAATATTTTAACATATATTAAAGATAATAAAATAACAAATGTACCAGAAAAGGAGGTAAAAGATAGTATTGTATTAAAAAAATACAAAGATACTAAAATTTATAATATTCTTAAAAAAACTATTGATTATTTAGATAATAGTAATCATGAATACAAAGAAACTGAAAAAGAAATTGGTGTTTCTAATATCGGTATTATTAAAATTTTTACTAATAAATTAGTTCTTAATACTAAATCTAAATTAACTATTACCATTAATGATGATAATTGGGAACTATTTGAGAAACAATTTATTAAAAACTAAATTAATTTTTATTTATGAATTTATAAATAAAAATTGAAAAAAAATTATCATTATACTCTATTACTTCTTTTAATCTTTTTCTGTATTTTATACAGAAACCCCCAACCCTTATTAGCTACAATGGCTTTCTCTTATAAAGGTAAGAAAGGTACCTTAAATTATACAAAACTATATCTCTATAAACAATATCATGGTTCTCATGAAGATAACCTTGATGAAGATTATTCTGCATATCAACGTAAATCAAAAAAAGATAAGTTTCTAAAATTAGAAGACCGTGTATTTGACTGGGAATGGGAACTAGCAAACATTGACCCTGAATATGATTACGATGGTCTAATCAATGAAGTTCAACACAAAATCGATGAAACTACAGCAGCACTTGAAAAATTTGTTACATCTGAAGAATCAACAAAGGAACATGCTCGCAAAGTAGCAGAGAGTTTTGAAGAAGAAATGACAGATGAGCAATATGAAAAATTTAAAATGAAACAATTTGAAATTAAACACTTTGATAAGTTCTATCTTGTTCTAAAGGAAATTAAAGATTATGTTCCCATGATGATTGAAGGTCGTACTGAATTTCTAAAAACTATGGGACTTACGATGAATCAACGCCTAATTGACTTGGATGTCAAATTGGCAAGAATTACAGTCGAAGATTCATAAATACTTAATTTATAATATAAAAATGATAAAAAATATTATTATATTTTTTTATTCTTTTTAAATTAAAATGCATTAATAGTCTTGACATGACCATTGATCTTAAATGTCAGAGGGCTATAAAACTTACCAGTGCTATCGACAACTGATGTACCAACACCGCAAAAGTACGGCTCCTCAGGAATATTCAGCTTTGTCATGGTGTTCATCTTCTCAAATACAGTTCCCAGTACACGAGTGAACTTGGGTGTCAGAAATCCAGGAAAACAACAGTTTCCTGTTCCCTTATCTACTGCATTCTTAATTCCCATATATACATTCATATTCTTATCAAGCTTGAATTGATGTAGATGTGTGACAGGCTGGAAACCAGTCATCCCAATAACATCAACAACCTTCTTTCCATTATTGAACTTCCAAAGATGAGGAACTCGGATGTAAGGATCGCCATCTGCATCTACCTTACCACTCAGGGTAGTCTTGATCAGATTGATTACAATCAGAGAAGTGATATCGATTTCCAATGCAGTCAGAGGATTTGCCTTGATATAATTGTACAGATCAGTGAAAGTAATGATTTTATCAAAAGGATTTTCGCAGCGCTTTGCGAATCCTTGCTTATATCTTGCAGCAAGTCGTGCCTTCAGCATTTCTTCCCGCATTGCACTATATCCTGCACCAGCAGATGCATCAGGTGGAAATAGCGTCAGTGCACCCTCAAGTACACTGATCTCAGCATTAGTCATAGGTGTATTAACAAAATCTCCAAGCGTCTTCTCAGCAACAGAAATCTGCTGCTCGGAAACAACCTTAGTTGGATCGGGACGCTGATAGTTTGATGGGCTCAGACGTTCCTCAAGCATCTTGATAATTGCTTCCTCTGACTTGGCTGTAGCCAGAAGATCGATTACATTACCATTTGCTTGATGATAGTTAGTCGATACAGTTGTATGATTAAAATCTGTCGACAGATTTCCTGTAAACAGAAAATCAATGAACAGAATATACTTGCTCTTTGCATCAAGAGTTGTGATATCAATGTGCTCATCATTCAGCTTATTCATAAAATTCAGGAGCCACTTGATTGATCCAAGAAATGTATCTCCGTATTTTGCCTTATGACAGCAAGCCTCCATGAGTGTAAGAGATGCAATTACACCCTCAAGACCGCCCTCATTTTCCAGAATCTTATTGATTAGCCGCTCGAGTTGGCCCGAGATAATGTACCGATGAATTGCAAGGTTATAGAAGTTTGATTGTTTCCATGGGAGAGTTACTTCAAAACTAGGCGCCCAATGTAAGAAGCCACCATCCTCATGCATGATCATATTTTCATAAATAGTTCGGATATTGATGATTGGATATGTATGTGCATGCTCAATCTTCTTGATCAGTTCAGTATAAAATCCCTTATGAGCAGGATCGACATCCTCAATCATTTCCTCAGTAAGGAACAGAGAACCATTCTTTGAGATATATTTTGCCATCATCGATGCGTTAAACCCGCATCGATTGCACTTGAATTGCGATGTTGCAAAAATTTGGATATCATTCAGTACTGAAGCTGGAACATCCAGCTGGAAGACGAATGGTACATTGATTTCCTTATGCTTTGAGATATAGGGCTCATTCTTTTTAGAATAATGACGGTCGCAAAGGAGGTCAAAAGAAGCCTCCATTTATAATAAGCTAGTGTCTCTGGGTTAACCCGATGATGCTAAGGTATTACCTCAGGGTGAACCCGAAGATATTAATAAATGATAATAACAAGATATTGTTAATTTTTTTTTCAATTTTTTATTTTTTAAAAAATATAAAGAAATATTTTATAATAATATCATATAAAATGCCTATTACCTTTTCTGCTCTTGCGTATGTATTTGCACTTGCTGTACTTCCATCATTTGAAACATGGATGGGAAAATATGGAAGAAATTATAATAATGTAACTGAATACAAGTATAGAAGAGATGTATACAATGCAAATCTAGAAAAGATTGCAAGACATAATTCTGAAGGACATACATGGTCTATGGATGTTAATAACTTTGCTGATTTAACTGCTAATGAATTTAGAACTAGATATGCGGGTTGTACATTTAACAGACCAGTAAATAATACATTTTCTCTATATGAATATGATGTATCTGCATTACCTTCATCAGTGGATTGGTCAACAAAGGGAGCAGTAACACCAATCAAGAATCAACAACAATGTGGTTCATGCTGGGCATTTTCAACAACAGGTTCTGTAGAAGGTGCACATTTCTTAGCGGGAAATAAATTAGTATCTTTATCTGAACAACAATTAGTTGATTGCTCAGGAGCGGAAGGCAATCAAGGATGCAATGGTGGTTTAATGGACTATGCTTTTCAATATATCATTGATAATAAGGGTATTACTTCTGAAGCTAACTATCCATACACTGCTGCAGATGGTACATGTAATAAGCAAAAAGCTTCTCAGGTTGTAGCAACAATTTCTAGTTACAAAGATGTACCAACAAATAGTGAAAGTGCATTAATGGCAGCAGTTGCGCAACAACCAGTTAGTGTAGCAGTAGAAGCTGACCAAAGTGTATTCCAATTTTACAGTGGAGGTGTAATGACATCATCATGTGGAACAAATCTTGATCATGGTGTATTAGCAGTTGGATATGGAACAGAAGGGGGACAAGATTATTGGAAGGTAAAAAACAGTTGGGGAGCTGATTGGGGAATGCAAGGATATATTTTACTTGGACGTGGATCTCAATATGGTGGTTCAGGGCAATGTGGTATTCAAATGCAACCGAGTTATCCAGTAGTTTAAATTTTTTAAGAATAGATTTAAAAAATTTAAAATAATATAATATGGAAAGAACAGAAGGATTTGATATTAACAAGAATGATATTTTTATATTCATAATGTTTGTAATAATAGTTATAATATTAGTATATGCGAGAAGAGTACCAAGATGTAATAAATATATACCAAATATAATAAAAAGAAAATACAAACATGTATATGATAAAAAAGAATATGAAGTAGATACATTGGTATTAAATCAAGTACCAGCAGTAATATATCAAGTAAATGAAATAAATTATGTTACACCTAACCTAGAAAAAGTTATAGTAATAAATTCAGAAATTAATGATAGATTTGAATTCCAATATTTTGATAATAATGCAAGAAGACAATTTATAATTGATAATTACGATAGTTCTGTAATTAAAGCATATGATTCTCTAAAAAATTATAATTATAAAATTAATTTATGGAAATATTGCATATTATACAAAAATGGAGGTATATATATGGATAGACAATATAAAATTATTGAACCATTAATAAGTATATTAACAAAATACAATACAGTATTTGTAAAAGATAAAGATGGAGTAAGTTCATCATTAATAATAACACCACCAAAATTAAATGTATTTAATTTATTAATAAATGAAATGGTAGAGAATGTAGAAAAAGAAATAGATTTTTCGGAATCAGATCCAGAAGGTTCAATATTATTTGAAAAAATATTAATAGAATCAGAATATGATAAAAATATTAAATTAGTAAAGACAAATAAACAGTATACAGATGAAATAAGAGATATAGAAACAAATGAAATATTTTTTGTAGCTTATCCAGAATATGTAATAGAAAAATTTATTTTATAAATAAAAATATTAATATTAAATATGGAAGGTTGTGGATACTTAATTATTTTAATAATATTATTTTTTGTATTTTTTACTTATTCAGAATTATATGTTAATATAAATTTACCAATAGAAAAAGATAAAAAACAAAATTTACGCTAAAATATAAAATTAATTTTATTATTAATTTTATGAATATTTTTAATAATCCTAATAATTTATATTATGCATTAATAATTTGCTCTTTTATTATGTATATTTATTTCTCATCACATTTTGATTATCCAGAAACTTTTGAAATAAAAGATATATATTTACCTAAATCAGGATCACCATTTAATTCATTATGTCCAAGAATAGTATATCAGGTATTACCAAGTTTAAAAAAAGTACCAGCTGGATTATACAATACAATAATGCACAATATTAATATGAATCCAGAATTTGAATTTAGATTTTATACATATGAAACTGCTGAAAAAGTTTTAAAAGAATTATTTAATAAAGATGTAGTTGATGCATATAATGCTACTAATTTAAATAAAATAAAATCTGATTATCTAAAATTAGCATTTATTTCTAAATTTGGTGGCATTTTTATTGATATCAGTCAAATATTATGTTTTAAACTTGAATTTGCTGTAAGATTAAATAATGTTTTATATATAAATAATTTTAATACAAATACAATGGATTTAGACTTTTTATCATCACATCCAAATAATATGGGTATAGAAAATGCATTTGCAGAAGCAACAAAGCATTTATTAACAAGAAATTATTGTTATGATGAATTAGAAATAACGGGAGGTAGATTACTATCAAATGAATTATTTTATTTAGGGTATTTATTGGAATATTCATTACTAACTAAAGAAAATGATGTAACTAAAATTAAATCAACTCATTTTTTATTTTGTAAAAAATACAAGTCATTTGATAAAGAAAATGCATTATTTGGATTATTACCTGATATATCTCTTGATTGGGACGAAAAAATTATTTATAATCCATATTAATAAAAATTGAAAAATTTATAATTTAAGCCGATTATTATATTTTTATTATTTCGCTATCATACATCCAATACCTTAACAAGATGGCGGCCATCGCTCTTAAGCGTATTAAGGCAGATATTGCCAGTGTCCATTCTGATCTGGACAAATGGGACAAAAGTAGATTCATTTTCTATAACTACAATGAGAGCAATATTCAGGAAGGTCATGCTATGCTAGTTGGAGTTGAGGATAGCCCATATTTCAGCGGATTCTATTTCTTCCATAACACTTTTCCAGATTCATATCCGTTCGTTCCCCCTTCTATGAAGTTCCTTACCAATGACGGTAGGACTCGATTCAATCCCAATCTGTACCAGATTAATGGAAATGGCAAGGTTTGCCTGTCAATCTTGAATACGTGGGGTGAGTCTACATGGTCTCAGGTGCAGCGGTTTTCCAATGTACTTGAGACAATGCGTGCACATCTGTTCCATGACAAGCCACTAGTGAATGAGCCAGGATATTCAGAGAAGGATCCGATGAACGAGATTTACAACCGAATGATTGCATATCAGAATCTGAATTTTAACATCTATTTCAACATCTGCCAGACGCCAGATTATGCAAAGCCATTCCTGCCAGTCATGAAGGAGATCTTTATGACTAACAAGGACTATTTCCGCAAGTACATTGATGAGAATAAGCATCTGCATGGTAAGACTGAGTCAATTCGATATGATTCGCAGACAGTGACGTACGACTTTGAGAAGCTGGAGAAGAAGTACGAAGAGATCTTGAAGGCGTGTAGTTAAAAAATTAATTTATAATATACTAATAAAAAAATATATTATTATATTTTATATGTCAGAATCAAGTTTCGATTTAACATCTAGTTCTAATTCCCAAGATGGTGGTTTTGGTGGATTCGGATCTCAATATTTATTGATTTTATGTTGTATATTTTATTGCATAGTAATGATTTTAAGCGCAACAATGATTGGCGTTTTAAATAATAAAAACCATTGCAAAAATAGACAAGGTAAATAATAATAAAAAATATATCTAGTTATATTATATTTAAAAATGTTTTATATTTATATTGGTGCCTTAGTTTTTTTTATAATAATGATGGCAATTATGGGTGGTATGTTAGGTGCTATTGTTGATGGTGCAGGTTGTTAATTAAATAAAATAAAAATAATAATTTATTTTATTTATCAATTCTAATAACTAATAAAAATATTACAAGAAAAAATATTACTCCAGTTACGGTTACATTTAAAAAATTCCATATAGACATATTTACACGTGAATCACCTAATTCTACAAATTTTTTTAATAATGGTACCTCAATTTGATAATTATTAATATCCTTTACATTTTCTACTGTTCCTTCATCGTTTAAACATTTAAATTGATGTTCTAATGGATATGGTTCAATATCAATACAAGGATAAACAGAATTAGAATTAATTTTAAGAAGACCATATTTACTTAATGTAATACCTTGTTTTTTTAATTCTTTATCGATTTTTAATATATCATAATCTAATATACCATTTTCAAATGCAAATGTTTTATATAAATATATTAATTGTGCTATAAATTTAGGACTATATGACTTGTCAAAATATAAATGACTATTATTGATATCACTAAATGGATAATTTTTTAAATTAATATCTCTATTATTTACTCTATAAAATTGTGAATCGTATAATGTTTTACCAGTATTAGTTATAGGATCTAATATTGTAATTTGCCAAAAGCCATTATCTAATTTACTTGCTTCTATTACTTTTGTCGACATACTATTATTTAGATTTTATATTTTATATTTCTATAGTTTTCTTTTTTCTATTATCATCAAATAATATTAAAATTAATGCAACTGCTATTATAAATAATATGCCATTTAAAAATGTTAATCCATATATATAATATCTATTATATTCATTTATTTCTATATTATTATTTACATTATTACATGTTACTTCTAATGGTTTTTTTTCTTCCTCATTACTCACATATTTTTTAAATATATCTACTAATGAACTAGTAGGTGTTTTTAATGTGTTATCTATTCTTCCTGTATCGATATATTCTCTAACTAAACAATCATATTTACTAAATTCTTTATTCATCCTTAATTGCTCTAATTTTTCATCGGGATCCTTTTCTAATGCTAAATATATACAAAAATCATTTGATTTATTAATGATTAATAATTTAGACTTTTCTACTGGATCTAATGATAAATCCAATAGTTGTTTATTTGTTAAATTATTTTTTAGTGCATATGTACTATATTTGTATAAATTATTTAACTCTTCTTCTGGATTGTTTCCATATAAAAATATATAATTGTCTTTTGATATCAAAAAATAACCATTTTCTGGTGCATATAATAAACTAGTTCTATTGAATATTCTATGCATTCCATTTAATACTTTACCATTCTTTAATGTAACATCATATAATTTAGTTGATGTATTGTATTTATAAGTATCAACGTATTGATTATTATCCATATATTTATTTTACATAAATTTTATTAGATTTGAAATAAAATTTAAATGTTAAAAAAAGAGTAAATACATAAAAATATAAAGCAACAAATCTAAAAAATAGATTATCTACATATAATAAGACATGCGAACATAAAGTCGTATATTATAAAGAATGTAAAGATGTTGATGATTTAAATACAGTAGAAACAATGGTATTAACAAAATTAAAAAAATATAAAGAAAGAGCCAATAGAGATAGATTTATATTACCTGACGATCAAGATATATCATTATTTACAAAAGTAATTGATAATTCTATCGCATTTTTTAATTAATATATTTTTAAAAATAAATAAAATATAATTATATGAATTCAATATAATTATATTCATCATATAATAAATGCACATTTTTGGGGAATTTATTACTATTGTATGTATATATATTATTTATAAATATAAAAAAATACATATTAATTCAATATTATTTAAATAATCAAGTATCAAACAAATAAAATGATAAAATGAATGAATTGATAAATTTTACAATTTATAACTTTTTTAAAAAGGTTCTCAAAAATTTTAAACAACTTATTTTTACGATTTTTATTAAATTTATCATTTTTCTCATTTATGTTTAATAATAATTTACAATTTATATCAATATATTTATAAATATATATTATGTTATATTAAATTCATATCATTTATTTTATTAATTTATTTTTCAATAAATGTGCGATTTTTATTTTTTCAGTGACATTTTAATAATATTTTTTATATTTAATATTAATATAATACTGTCAACTTGATCATATATAAATATTTAAGAAATTATATATATTATATAATTATAGATAAATGGGACATATATGTAAAAAATGTAGTAAAGTTTTATCAACTAAATATACATTAAAAACACATGAAGAAAAATGTAAAGATACTATTTATACAATTTATAATAAATGTGCAGAATGTAATAATTTTTTTTCAACAAAACAGAATTTATTAAGACATATTGCGAATGGTTGTAAAAAAAATATTTTATTAAATAAAGACGATAATAATATAAATAATGACAATATAAAAAATTCTAATGATATTAACAATAAAAATGATAAATATAAATGTCAAAATTGTAAAAAAACATATGCTTCAAATTATTCATTAAAAAGGCATGTAGTTAATTGTAATAATAAATTAGAAATACTAGAAAATAAATTAATGAATACTATAAACAATCAACAAAGTTTACTAATAAATGAATTAAAAAAACTCCTATATGAGAAAAACATTAATATAACGAATAACAATAATAGTATAGTTAACAATGGAAATATGCAAATTAATAATTATAATTTATATTCAATGGGTAATGAAGATTTAAGTAACTTAACAGATGAAGAAAAATTAAAGATTTGTACAAGTGGTACATTTTATCCTATTGTTGCGACTGAATTAATTCAATGTAATGAAAAATATCCGCAATTTCAAAACGTACTTATTACTGATATGAATTCAGATTCTGGTTTTGCTTATATAAATAATCAATGGGTTAAAAAATCTGGTGATGAAATTATAACAAAGATGATGGAAGTTAATAAAAATCATACATCAAAATTAATTAGCAATATAAATATAGATGAAAAATATAAAATTAAATATGAAAATACAAAATTCGAAATTGACAATGATGAAAATAAAGAACATTTAAAAGATAAAATAAAAAATAAATTAAGTAAAGCATCTGAAATGATAATTAAAAATAAAGAAAAAAAAGAAGAATCAAAACTAGATTTATTAGAAAATTTAAAAATATTTAATTAAATTACATTTATTTAATTAAATATTAATTCATCATAATTCGGATGCTGATTTCTTCCTGTCATCATAATTTCATCTATACTTCTATCAATATGAATATCATCTCTATCATACATAAAATTTACAGGTAAAGTAACTTTATATAATTCAATATAATTTGGATCTCTAATAATAGCATAAATTAAATAAGTTTGAATTTTAAAATTACCAAGATATGTAATAAAATACATTTTTATATTTTATTTTATTACATTAATTTTATATTATTTTTTAGCCTCTATGAGGCGAACACTTTAAGGTAATTTACATATGCTTATTTAAATATACCTGTTCTATCGTATTCTTCATAATAAATCTTAATACCTTTACCACATTCTTCTGTCCTAATCTTACTGCTCTGCCAATTGCTTGCTTTTCAATATCCTTCTTTAATTTTACATCCTTTATTAAATGCGTATCTAATAATATTATATGACTTGCTTCAATTAAATTAGTTCCAGAATTCGCTCTATCTGCTGATAATAATATTACCTTCTCTGCTCCTGTTTTAAATTTCTTTAATTGTTTACTGATTACATATGTATTACCCTTCAAGTTTACATAACTTACATGATTTTCATCAAAAATTTCTCCAATTAAATCTAATGTTACTTTGTTTTCTGCAAATATAATTATCTTACCTTTACATTCTTTTACATATTTAATTATCTCACTAATTTTAGTACCTCCATTTTTAATTTCTACTTTATCATCATCACTTGATTCTGTATTTAAATTCTTTTCACTATCTTGATTATTTTCATTATTCTCTTGCTTGTTCTCTTGCTTTTTCTCTAATGTTTCAATTTTCTTTTTCATGTCATCACCACTAATTACATTCAAATTCTTATCTACTACAGTATTAATTTCTCCTCTTGTTAAATTAGTTCTACACATAGGACATTTAATATTAGGACCATGTTTAAATAATTCATTTACACAATTACCACAATACATATGGTTACAAGATGTAATCATAACAGTATCAAAATTACCAAAACAAATCATACAAGGTTCATTTAATTTTTCTTTAATCATATTATCGAATTTATCAATCATTTCTTCTTTAGCTTCAATTAATTTTAATTCTTTCTCTAATCCTTGAATATGCTTTTCTTTTGTATCTAATTTTTTAGTTAATTTTTCAATTGCATCTGCAATTTTATTTACATCTTGTGTATACAAAATATAACTATCATAATCACCAGTTATGATAGGATAATTAATCTTAATATAATCAGGTAAGTTTGTTCTATCACCATAGAACCAATCAATAACTTCTTTAATATACCCAATATTCTTCTTTTCTAATTCTATTTTATCCAAATGCTCTTGTCTCTTTTTATTGTGTTGTGTTTTCATTTTATTCTTTAAATCTGATACTGTTGTAAATCCTGTAAAATCACTGTCATGGTTAGATATTTTATAATTTGTACATAATGCCAACATACGTTTTTCATCACCAGTTGCATTATTATATAATAGTTTTTCTATATTTGACATTTCTAATTCTATAATTTGTTCTTCATAATCGGGAATTACTACTTCTTCTTTTACTTTAGTTTGTTCATTGTATCTATAATAACTATTTACAAATCTCCAAAAATCTTTTACATTAGTAGTTACTTTATTATAATATCTGCTTTGTCCTACTGCTAAACTATCATTTTCCCAATAGTTATTGTTACTTAAAAATCCAAATATGCTTCCGATTTTATTTAATACTAATGTTGGTGTCGCTGATATACCCCATTTATAAAATGACTTTAATTTATTCACATATTCATTATTTCTTCTTGAATTGGCCTCAGGATTAAATAATTCATGTACCTCATCTATAATTACTCTCTTCCAAAATATATCTGTTAGATCAAAATCATGTATTAATCTTTTATTATTTTGAATAAATGTAATTGGTACTATAATTAGTTCATAATTTTCGATTTTCTCTAGATCTAATTTATAGTAATCTCTTACTGTATTAATTACATATATTTTTGCCAATGGTAAATATTTCTTAATTTCAGATTCCCATTGTTGAACTAATCTTACAGGTACGATTAATAAATTACAATTTGTTTTTAATTTGTAATTACCATATATTAATTTATATTCTTCATCAATTACATTTAATACATCTTGCATATTTACTTTATATCCAATATAATTAAATTTATTAGGGTTTACTAATAATTCATTTCTGTAATTTATTAACATATTCGCTCTCTTAGTACATAAATCATTAATTTTTGTATTATCATCTGTAATATGAATTGCTAATGTAAAAGTTTTACCAAGGCCAGTATTATCACATAATAAACCGCCTTGAGGTCTAAAAATATATTTTGGAATATGTAAATGTTCTGGATTACTAATAACATTTTTACCGTATAAATACAATACGTTATCATTCATTAAGAAATATTTATCGATATTTAAATTTTTTTCAAAGCCATTAATAATTAATACATCTTTGTTTTCATCAATATTTTTCTCTATGTTTTTACACCAATTTACATTTTCTAATTGATAATTAAATGGTTTTACTTTATAATCTTTAGTTGTTTTAAATATACCATAATTTATATTCTTAATACTATTTACTTTCAAATCAAATGGATTATTATTAGTATATGTTATTGCATATATAAATATGTCTTTTAATTTAATAAATTGTGCTTGATTACTAGATATACCATTGTAAATATATTCTAACTTATCCTTTTTAACATATAATGAAACAGATAATACGTATCTATTTTGAATATATGGATATTTATAAATTCCTACATGCTTTTGTATTGTATTATCAGTACTTAAAAAATCTAATCTCTGTGGTACAAATAATGTATATGCTGTGTTTGCACTAGCTAAACTTACTGCAAATTTAATCTTTTTATCATTTGTAATTTCTGTTACCAATAACTTATTAACCTCATATATTGAAAAATTAAAACTCCTCTTTGGTAATTCTTCTGGACTTTTAATTCCAAATTCTATAAATTTATTTTCATCTATACTCATTGGTAATTCAAAATTTCCGATTGGTATGATGTCATCTAACATTATATTATCATTAGTTTCTTCATTATTATCGTCAGAAAAAATTGGTTTAGAAAGCAAAAACATTTTCTTATATTAGAATTATGTATAAATTTTTCTTTATATTTTTTGTGTTTCTTATATTAGATTTTATTTATCTCAATTTTTCTAAAAATATCTATGAGAAAGGAATAGGAATAGAATACAAAAATGTTAAATTTATTCCTGCTTTAGCCGCTTGGTTATTCATAGCAGTAGCCTATTATTTTACAGTAGAAGAACCATTAGATAGTAAATATGGTAAAGCATTTATATTGGCAATAGGGATGTATTGGGTATATAATTTAACGAATTATGCAATATTTCCAAATTATACATTAGAAATATCAGTACAAGATATGATATGGGGTACATCATTATTATTAATAGTTACATTCATAGTAAATAATTTATATGATAAATTAAATTTTAGCAACCTAAAAACATTAGTCACAAAATCAGAATAAAATAATTTACTTTTTGTGTGTTTTTTTGTCTGGCTTTACATCGGGCTTGTCCTTGGTCTTCACGGACAGTCCGTTTGTCGCCTTGGACTCATAAGAACGTGCATGCTTGGCACTATAGACGCCATCCCCCTTCTTGGTCTTGGCGTCCTTCTTGCTCTCGCGGCGGGTCTTGGGTTCCTTGTAATCCATCTTGGACAGGCTAGGAAAAACAATGATTGGATAGATATAATACATAAAATTATTTTCAATTTTTTAAATAAATATTAATTTAACCAACACATATTATTTTTACAAATATTAGTTTTACATTGTTTATTACTATCACATAATTGACCAAAATCTAATCCATTAATTATTTGAATACTTGATGAGCCATTTTTAATATATAAATAATTAGTGTATATAATTATTAGTATTATTACAAATAATATAATAAATAATATATATTTATTATATCTATTATTTACATTCCTTCTATTATGAATTGGCAAATGTAAATTATTAGCCATTTGTTGTCTTACTATATAATCATCAATTATTCTCTCTAACATTTTTAAATTTATAATTATTACTTAAATAAATTTAAAAATCAATTTTATATGAAAGCTGTTATAGTTAGTATTGCTAAATTAGAACAAAATTATATTGAAGAATGGGTAAAATATCATTTAACATTAGGTTTTAATCATATTTATCTTTATGATAATGAAGATGAACCTACATATGAAAAATTATTAAATCGATATTTAGATTATATGACAATAATTCATTTTCCAAAAAATAATTATGATAAAGCAGTTCAATATTATATGTTAGATCATTTTGTTAATAATTATATGTATACAAATAATATAACACATGTTGCACATATTGATATAGATGAATTTGTTGTATTAAAAAAACATAAAAATATTAATGAATTTATAAAAGAATATATTAAAGGTTTTACAGTTGGAATAGGAATGAATTGGGTATTTTTTGGATCATCTAATTTAACTGAACCAACAAATGAACCAGTAACACAACGATTTACTAAGTGTAGTAAAATTCCTGATAGACATATTAAAACAATATTTGCAGTAAAATATTTTAAATATTTCAAATGTTGTCATTCAATACAAACGAATAAAAATAATATATATACAACTTATATTAAATCAACAAATGGAAAAAATATACCAAATGCATTTAATTATAATTATGATACATCTGTAATACAATTAAATCATTATAAAACAAAAACATTAACTGAATTTAAAATAATTAGAACTAGAGGTAGGGCTGATTTTAAATTAAATGAACAATTTAATGAAGATGTTGAAAATAATTTTAAAAATTACGATTTAAATGAAATTGAAGATTTAACTGCAAAAAATTTTTATCTTAATTATGTTATTCCTAAATGGAATTCTTAAATTAATTTATTATTCTTCAAACCATGATTGATCAATATTTATATTGGTTTTTTCTTTCTTTATTACTTTCTGTTTTAAAGGTACTCCCATTGATGATTTTCCCTCTCGGTATTCATACAAATCATCCCATTTATTAAAATCAGATAAGTAATAATTCTTAGCAGAATCTTTAGTAATACTTAATCCATATTGTGATTCTGTTATTTTACTTAAAAATTTAATTCTTTCTTTACTTTCCATTTCCGTTAATTTCTTTTTTGGAAATGCCAAGTTGTATTTATGTACAAAATATTCTAATGATTTATCATATTCTTTGATCCATTCATCAGATACAATATCTTCTACAGTTTTAGATGGTAATCTAATTCCAAGATCCATTAGACTAAAACCTAACATTTTGATTATATTAATCGCCCATTTGTGTCTAGTAAAACTATTTTTAGTAGTTAAATCTGCATATGCATTATTTATATAACTATTATTTACTCTATCTAATCTTATTTCATCTAATCTCTTATCTACAGTGTCAGTAACTTTATCACCTGTTTCAGGATCAATATAATCATCCCTTGGTAATATTACACTTAAATTATGATAATGTTTCATAATATTTAGATCTTTATACTTGGCTAAGATTTCTTTACTGATATTATCTAATACATAACATTTCTTGAAATTTCTCTTCTGTAATTTAAATATATCATCTTGGGTTAAATCTTCTTTTCTTTTACCCATTAATTCTTTATACTGGTCATCAGTAATATCAACTGAATTAAAGATACCATCAATTTCTTTATTCATTTCATCTTCTTTTCTTAATTCGCGAATTTCTTTCAGTTCATTCTTGATTAAATCACCATCTTCCCAATCATGCTTCTTTAATTTATATCCCTTCATTTTAAAGTATCCAAATAATTGATTCCCAAAATTTAATCTATCTGATATCAATTCTTGAGCATTTTTTAAATACACTTTATAAATTGGTTCATCTTTATACGGATACATAAACTTCTTCTCTTCAATAAATTGTATATCTTCATTATCTTTAATATTATTTTGGTTTTCTTCATCATCGTCCATAATTAAAATATTTCCACCTGAACCTTCCATGATTTTACTGATGCTACTTTTAACTGTATTTGGTTTATATTTCTTTTTAATAAGATTATTATGAAGATCAAAATATGTTAAATAATAATCATATGAAATTACTTGCTCAATCTTTAATAATCCAATTTCATGACGCTCTGGATTATATTCTTCGAATTTATCTAATGTTAAGTATATTGACATTTCTTTTGGCTTTCTGATTCTGTGTAACATCTGACAAAATTCTTGTGATCCTAAAGAATTTTCACAACCATATGCAAAAATATGATCAAAATGTTCTTCGTCAAATGAAATACCCATGCATACTGATGGAGTATAAATAACAATATCATATGTAGCCCATTTTTCATTAACATTAATTACTTGACTTAATTTTTCATTATCAGATGTTTCTCTATGAATTAATAATATTTTAGCGCTAGGATGATGTGATTCAATAAGTAATTTAAGATCTTTAGCTTGGTTATTAGAAGCTGTTGGAATTACAATTTTCTTTTTATTATCAAGTTTGTCCATTAATACTTTCAACCAAGTTGAATATGCCATATATTCTACAGTATAATCATTATATGGTTGAAATTTATTTACAACAACTTTCATAGTTTTTTCTAAATCTTCGTCAGAAATACACATTGTTTCTTTGAAATAATTAATACTACGATCACATAAATCTGCATCCATGACAACTACTTTTTCAGCTTCAGCAATTTTCATTTCAAGATTACTTACGATTAAAGATGCTTTATTATTCTTAGTGAAATGTGATGAAGTTAAATATCTCATTAAACTTTCACATTCATCAATAATTACATATTTAAATTTATCTTGTGTTAATCTTAAAATAGAATCAACTTGACAAATCATTTTATTATGATCAATATAATATTCTTTACATTCAGAATATAACTTAAATCCATACTTTTGAATATCACCAAATAATTTAATACCAAATGTTCTTCTCGAACTCACAAATAATACACTATCATCTTTTGTTAACTTTTCATTGTCAAATAAGTATTTGAATAAACTAGTAGTTTTACCTGTTCCCTTTTCACTCTGAATACATATCAATTTATGTTTCCATAAATCATGCATTTCTGTTATAGGGAAATATCTTTTGTTAATTTCTTTATGGTTGTAAGATACTATCAATTCTCTTTTAGGATATTCTTCTACAATTACATCTAATCCTTTCTTATCTGAAAAACTAATGTTCTCTTCTTTACACCATAAAAATAAACTACCTAATCCAATCTTATTTTTTCTATTATTACCTTTAAATCCATTCCAATGTTTGATTAAATCAGATCTTCCTTTATATTTATCTTTAGATTGCTTACTGAATTTATCCCATACTTCAAATGTTTCCTTTTCATCATTCGCTAAATTTCTTAAAATCATACCTATTTTTGACCAATAATAATATTCAGAATAATATTTTTCAGGTAATTCCATAATAATTTTTTCAATATGAGTTAAATCTACTGGTTTACCATCTTTTTTGCTTTTAGCTTTTTCTATTTCTTCATCATCTTCTTCATTTTCATGTAACACGATGTCATAGTCTTCAGTATTACAAATTAAAGATGCTTTCCAAAAATCTTTAAGATTAGAATAATTATTTTCATTATCAGTTTTTTTATTTAATATGTCAATAATTTTAGGAATTAATACTTGTTGTTTTGTTTGTTTTTTACTAAAACATGTTCTTAAACAAGTCTTTCTATAAATGCTTTTATCACATCCATCCAAATTAATATGTTTTAATGAATCAAAAAATTGTCCTGCTACTCTATAATTTTCCATAACAAATCCTTTGAAAATCACATGAAATGAATAATTTTTTGTTTTTTCATTTTGTTGATTTTCATTTTCCAATATAATTACATCAGCTGCGCTAAGAGAAAAATCATCACTTAAATTATTAATAACTAGTAAAATATTAGTAATCATTTGTTGAATATGAATAATTACATCTTCATATTTTTCATATTTATCACATTTTCCATCCTTATTTCTTGGGATATCAATATCTAATCCAAAATGAATAGGATTATCTTCCCATGATTCATATAAACTATTTTTACCAGCTTTAATTAAATTCCATACTTCATCTAATCCACCAACTAAAAAAGTTTTTGAATCGCTTTTTTCTTTATCCATTTGAAATAAATAATTTATTATTTTTTTACTTGGATCTGCATTTTTTTTACAATAGTCTATCGCTTCCGCTTTTTTATCAAAATAGACTAACTTACTCATTTTTCCTGATTATTGATATTACTTTTTTATGTTTAAATAAAATAATTTTCAATAATTTGTTTTAAATTTTAATACAAATCTGGTATCGAATCAGTGAGCCCTGATTTAATAATAGAATCATATACATTTTTAGCTTTATCAGAAGACCAGCCATAAATACCAGTAGTTGCTTCAATAAATTTATTTTTAGTAAAATTTTTAATATTACTATCTTTTTCATTAATATTAAATTTTAGGTAAACAAGATCTTTAATATGGGTACCTGATCTCCATTTATACCAAATATAAATAGCTTGGCCTATAGTAAGATTTTGAAAGGGAGATAATTCATTATGTTTACCGAGATTTTTTGCAGAAATAATATGAGAAGTTAAGCAGATATCTTTTTTAAGTGCCATTTTAAATAATAATTTTATAAATTTATTAATGATAATAATTTCAATTTTAGCGAATAATCAATTTTAATTAAATTTGAAAAATATAAATAAAGGATAGAATAGAAATAAATTAAGTAGTAAAATGGAGAAAGATAATTTACCGTGGGTTGAAAAATATAGACCAAAAAGTATTCAAGATGTATTACACCCCCCTATTGTCAAATTTATTAATGATTTAATGACTAATGATTTTTTTCCTCATATGATATTTTATGGAATAGCTGGTACAGGAAAAACATCAACAATATTTACAATAGTTAATGAATATTTTAAAGGAGAGGCGAGTAAATATGTATTAGAATTAAATGCATCAGATGATAGAGGTATTTCAGTAGTAAGATCACAAATTAAAGAATTTTGTCAATTACAGATAATAAAAAAGCCAGAAATCAACATTAAATACAAGTTAGTGATATTAGATGAAGCGGATGCATTAACAGATGATGCACAAGGTGCATTAAGAAGAATAATAGAGACGTATACATTCAATACTAGATTTTGTTTGATATGTAATTACTTATCGAAATTGATAGATGCAATAATATCAAGAAGTTTAGTAATAATATTTCCAAAAATATCTGATAAGATAATGTTAGAGGCGATAAATAAGATATGTAAAAATGAGAATATAAAATTAAATAAGAATCAAATAGAAAATATAATATTTTCGTCAAATGGGGATTTAAGAAAGGGAATAAATTTATTACAGAACATAAGTTTATCAGACAATTATAAATCATTTGGATTAGAATTAGTAACAATAGATAGATTATGTGAATTTATAAAAAAGAATAATTTTAATGAGATAAATGAAGAGTTTAAGAGGATAAGGGAAGTAGAAAATTTTTCATTATCTGAATTTTTAAATAAGATATCGATGTATATATTAGATAAGTATATTAATAAGCCAAAAATAAATGAATGTTTAATAAAATTAGCACAAATAGAGAAAAATACATTAATAGGTAGTATAGAGAAAATACATATTGGTGCAATAATATCAGTATTAAAAGATTTTTTATAAATTAAAATAAGAATTAATAAATTATTTTTCGATTAATTTATTAAAATTTTCCAAATCGGTCATTTTATTTAATTCAGTCAGATATTTTGCAACATCATCTTTTTTAAGTCTGAAATGTTCTTTAATCACATCTTCAAATCCATCTTCAGGATATCTTAATTGATTTATAATTGCATATTTAATTGTACCATCTCTGATTTCTTTATTGTATGCAATTGCTGTACTATTTGTTTCTGCATTCGCAATACCTCTTTCTCTTCCAGGCTCATTATACCACGGATCTTCACGAAATACCATTGAATAAATACTTAAGATTAATTGTAATAATGTTGATCCAGTACCATCGGCATTAGGAGGAATCCATTTTTCAGATTGTGATTGACCACCCCATGTACCTAATAGAGAGAGGCAAACTTTACCATCTGAATAAAGGTTAGGATTAAATCTAAAATTATTTTTCTTGGAAGTAGCATGACTTACTTGAGGTGGAACATTAGGAAAATCATGTGGCATAAAAACATCAAAAACAAAGCATCCATATTTGTAAGGAGTATCTTCGTTAGGGATAATTAAGAATTTAAATACATTCATATTATCAGTATCCGATCTAAAAAATATAGCACTTTCTTTAGAAAGAGGTAATGAACCCTTAATAATATCATATTGTTTGGATATAAATCTTGCTGTATTTGGTTTTAAGAAATTAGAAGTCTTAGCTGTAGCAGCAAAAAGATGTTTATTTTTCTCAATAAAAGGATAAGAGCCATTCAGTAAAGGTTTGAGTTTAGTAACATATTCATTTTCTTCACTAGTGGTTTCTTTTTTATCATTTAATAGTTCAGTCATAAGAACAATAATTTCTTTAACAATATCATTTGTACTAGATGATTGGATTCTAATAAAGTCTTCAATGAAGGGAATTTTAATTTTATAATTTAATTTTTTAATAATTAGTAAAATATTTTTAATAGATTCATAATACTTATCATCAGTTATCTCATATTTTTCAATCATATCAATCCAAAAATTAGATAGTTCAAATTTAGTATGGATTTCCATTAAATCATTATTATCAGGATTATCATTAATAAATTTAATAATATCTTTTAGTAATTTATTATTTTCTTCTTTAATTCTTCCTAAATTATTTAAATATGCATTCACATCCCATGTTTTTACCATACCACCATAACCAATACCTGATTTAGAAGGTGCAGAACGAGGAGCAGAAGTAACATTAGAATTTTCTAGGATAACATCTTTTTGTTTCATTTTAAAATTATTAGTTTTGAGTAATTGAATCATATTATTAGTAATTTCATGATTCATTGTACATTTCAAGTCATAATCATTAACAAATTTAGAAACTGAATTAATAATAATTTCGATATTTCTAATTTTAGAAGTATTTCTCATATCTAGATCAGGATGACAAATAATACTATACATATAGATAGGATCAAGTGGTGGATTAATAGAAACATCTGGAGGGACAAGGGGGTAATAATCGGGATTAAGTTTAAGGGACAAAATAGAGTCAGGATATTTTGAAGAATAGTTTTTAATAGATATATTGTAAAGATCTTTAATTTCATAATTCTTGAAATTATCTTTTAATTTTTCTTCTAATTTTTGATATTCTTTTACAATAGAAGTTGCTACTTCTAATTGGGAAAATAAAGCATCTTCTTTTTTCTTCTTATGAAGTTCAATATTTTCAAACAATTTATCCTGATTAATTACAGATTTTTTCTTCTCTGAATTATCGCTTTCTAACGTGTAAAACGTAAAGTCTTCCATTTTAATAGTTTAAATATTAAAATTTATAATTAAGTTTATTATTTATCAATTTTTATTAATTACCACTATAATATTCAAAGTATATATTTCTATATAATGGTGTTTGGTATGGTACCCTACTAAATTCTAACTTTTTAACACTTTCATATTTAATTTTTTGTAAAAATGCAGTATATAATATAGGTATTGAACTAATTCTAAAAGTAGCATCTTTTATACCTTCATAATAATAATCATTTCCTGATACTGTAGCTCTTATTGTTACATTACCATTACTAATTAATGTAATTTCTCCTGTACTACTATCAACTGTTGCATTTGAAGTATCATTTGATGAATAACTAATTGTACCATCACCAAGTAATATTGTTGGTAATGTTGGAGTAAAAGGAGGATTACTTAATTGTTGATCTTCAATTGTAAATGAACTTAATTTCGATGTTATTTTTAATATATTATCAGCTAAATTTATATTATAATCGTATATTGGATTTGTATTAAATATGTAAAATATTTTATCTGAACCACCGAATGTTATATTATATTGATTATTTCCTATTCTATTACCTGATGTATTTGCTTGATTTGCAAATGATGAATATGTAGTATGTTTATTAAAAAGTGCTACATTTGTATATACAGTAGAACCATAACCATATACTTTTTGTAAATTTATTCCTATATTTAAAATATTAATATTTCCAATATTAAAAGATGTAAAAGGACTACCACCATGATAACTACATAATAAATAAGAACTATTTGCAACAGAACCATCACTTAAATTAATATATGATATATTAGTAACTGCATAAAAATTATTAATTGTTAATGTTCCATTGCTACCTAAATATTTACCTGATATAATACCTGAACCATATCCAATACTACCATTAAATATACAAAAAGAATTAGTAATAGTTACAATATTAGATATACCTGAACCAACAAATGCACCTGCAGATTGATTTAATGTAGAATATGGTTGTTCAGGTGTTGGAATTGAATCATTATCTGTGACTATAGTATAACATTTATCAATTGTATATATAGAATCAGAATTAAAAGCAATATATCCTATTAAAGGACCACCATTATTACCGACTCTACCAAACATTTTAACAGAACAATTTATTAATTCTAATTTTGTATTTTGATTATCACCATCATAATTACCGGCTAATCCACAACCTTGATTATTAATATTACCAAATAATTCTAAATGGCAATTTTCAAACTTTACAGAACCAGTAATTTTAGCTAAACCAATATTTATATTTTGATACCCTTTAATTATAAAATTTTTAATAATAGTTGGTTTATTATTACCTTCATTATAATTACCTGCAAAAAATAAACCATCAAAATTTTCATCTTCATCAATTTCAACTATATGATTATTACCATCAATAATAACTTGAACTGTATTATTTGAATATGTTATGTCTTTTCTTGTCCATGTTCCATTAGTACCAAAATCTGTATTTAAAGTAAAAGTTCTTATATTACCAGATTGAGAAAAATCAAAATTAGTTCCTAAACTACCATCAGTTGGTAAAGCCCTTGGTAAAAGATTATTAGACATTCTTTATATAATTATAAAAGGAAATAATTATTTTATAAATAAGTAATATAGAATAATGGATACAAATTTTTGGGGAAGACCTACTTGGATTTTTTTACATTCAGTTTCTTTTAATTATTCATTAAATCCAACACCAGAAGAAAAATTAAAATATTTAAATTTCTATAAATCAGTTGCAACAATGTTACCTTGTCAACATTGCGCAAGATCATATGAATTATATTTAAAATATATACCTATTGAAGAATATTTAGACGATATATATGGTATAACTTATTGGGTTTACTTAATTCATTTTATAGTAAACAAAAAATTAAATAAACCAAATACTGATTATTATCAAGTTGTAAAATTATATTTAAATAATAAAACATCATGTGATTTTATACCATCTTTGAGTGGTAAATGTACTAAAGAACCATCAAAGAATACTAAAGTTGATAAAGAAAAAATAATGGCATTTTACAATATGTCTAAAGATAAATACTTTACTAAATCAAATGGTCATTTATCTAATTTAATTTCTGCATATCCTTCTCTTCAACCTTAAAATAATTATTTATTATAATAATTATTTTAATTTTTAATTCATGCACTTGAACGACCGCGTCCACGTCCGCGACCACGACCGCGACCACTTGATTGACGTGCAGGTGTAGAAGATTCAGCTGGTGCAGCTTCTTCATTTTCATTTTGTTCTGCTTCTTGTTGTTGTTCTGTTACTTGTCTTTGTACTTGTTCTTGTTCTTTGCTTTCTTGAATCTTACGTCTTACAATACTTGCATATGTATTTACTGCACTGGATTGAGAATATGTGTTTCCTACATTTGTTCTGTTAAATCTTGATCCACCACTGTTGCCACTGCCGTTACCTCCGCGACTACGACCACCTCTTTGGAATCCATTATTTTGTCCAGATCTTTGGCCACCTTGTCTTCTGTTTTCTACTTTGTGCCATGAACCATTATCATCGTCATCTTCTTCTCTTTGTTGTCTTCCACGATAGTTTGAATTTTGTTGGCGGTTTGTATTTACAGGTGAAAATCTATAGAAACTTACATCTCCAGAATAATTCTTTAATGCATTGTAATCATCAAGACGATCAACTACAAGTTTACCAGTGTGATTATTGTCATCTACACGTGAATATAATACATTAATATTTGATACAATATTTCTTGATAATTCATTTAATTGTTCAACTGTTAATTCATCCTTAAATCTTACAAAGGTTGAATAACTGCATTGCTTGTATTTCATTTCATTTTCATTTAATACATTTTTTACTCCACTAATACGTTCAACTGTATCTACTTCTACATAATTTACATTTTCATGTTGTGTTACCTTAACACCTTCTTGACTCTGTAATTGTTGTCTTACTTCATCAGAAAGGTTAAGTACTCTGAATGTACGAGAATTATCACTTGTTTGACTCATTTTTGATAATATTATAAATAATTAATTAGTCTTTAAGTTTTAATTAATTACTTATTTTGTAACTTTTTGTAATCTTCTTTAATCTTATTTATTCTATCTTCTGGAATCATTTCTTTCTTTCCATCTTTTTCTATATAATAATTTTTTACTACATTCCCATTTTTTATAATTTTTTCATATATTAAATATCTATCATCATCTATTTTATATTTCTTAACTTCATTCACTTCTGTTTCATTACTAGTTCCATTAAAATAATACATACTAGATATTATTTTAGTATTATCTATTTTAGGAGATTTAAAATTAGAAACATAATGTTCATCAAAATCATAACCAAAAAATGGAATATTATATATTGATAATTTTATTTTTTTCTCCAATAAATCATCATATTTTCTTCTTCTAGTATAATCTGATAAAATATAATAAGATTCTTCTATTTTATCGTTAACCATATTATTTTTTACAAAATTTTTATATTTTTCTTTAATTTGATCAAATGAAGCATTTTTGTCTATACCTAAAATTTGGTAATAAGTTTTCATTTACTAATATTTTTTTTAAATAAAAAAATTCTATTTAAAATAAATTATTTTTATTATTTTTTAATACTATGAAAAAAATAAATACTTCACTCTATGAAGATAAACATCCACAAACATCATTAAAAGGAACAGGATTTAAAAATAAGGAAAAAGCATTACATACCATAAAAATTATTTCTGATAAACCAATTAATTATCAAAAACAAGTAGTAAATACTATGTATAATAGAGCAAAATATCATCCATATCAAACAAAAGATATGAAAGAAGCGATGAAAGTTTTTAAAGAATGGTTAGATAAGAATTAATTTTTATTTTTTGAATAAATTAATTTAATTTTATTATTATTATTAACATTTAAAACATTATCCATTTGAATATTATTCATATTATTGTTCAAAGTTTTAATATTAACTTTTTTTATATTATAATTTTTATTATTAGTAATAATATTATCTTCTTTTATTATTAATTTTTCTTCATTTTTAATTAAATTTTCTTTAATTCTTTTTATTTCATTTTCTGAATTATATTTATTTAAATTTGTTTCATTTTTAATTTCACATATCTGATTATCATTATATATTACATTATCTTCTAAATTATAACCAAGAGATTTTAAATAAAATAAAAAAGAATTATTATCATGATTTAATCTTTGTTTTACAAAAATTACTTCAAATGGACTTAATTCATGATAATATGTATCTTTATAATAATTTGAATTAGTAATATTATCATTTTTTATATAATTAATTTCATCAAAATTTCTTAATGTTTCAAATGAAAATCCTGTATATCCAGCCTTTTTAATATAATTTAACATCATAATTTCATGTTCATTAATAATTCTTAATTTATTTTTTATTAATTTTTTTTGAAAAATTTTATTATCAATTAATATTTTTAATCCAATTTTATCAACACAGAAAACATAACTTTGTATATGAGGAATAATATTATTATTTAATGTACATCCAACTAATTTTACACTATCATTTATTTGATTTATAAATAAATTAACCCAATATTGATTTTTTAAATATCTTGGTAAACATGGACCAACTGAACTATTATTTAAAAATAAAAAATAATTATACTTTTCTATATTTATTGTTAAAATAGCATCACTCCATGCTCCAAAATCATATCCTATATTATTTCTATATATAATATTAAAATATTTTGGTAATTTATTAATTAAACTTTCATCATATTTTCCATTTATTATAAAATAAAAATCATATTTATCATTTTGAATAACACCATTATCTAAGAAAAAATTTAAAGCAAATTCACCATCTGAATCTAATTTACAATAAGAATAAATTATTAATATTTTACTCATAAAATAAATATTATAATAATTTTTAGGTTATAACAAATAAAATAAAAAATATTTATATTTGATGAATAAAGATTTTTTAGAAAAATTAAAAAATAATAATAAGAAACTACCATCATTGAAAAATTCAAATTTATTTAATAAAAATGATAATAATACTAATAATGATATAACATTATATAATCCAACTATGGAAATAATTAAAGATTTTGAAAAACAAAAAAAATTACCTATATATAATAATTATAATAAACCTACAAATATAATAAATTTACAAAATTATACTAATTTTTTTAATGAAAATTCTAATATTATTGAATTTGGAACTAAAAGATCTAATATAAATATTAAAACTTCAAGAGAAGATATTTTTAAATATAAATCTTATTTAAAAACTGATATTGAATTAGGAATTGATGTAGATATTGTATGTGATATTCACGAGTGTTCATCAATATTAGGTGAGAATAAATTTGATGGAATTGTATGTATGAATGTATTTGCACATATTTCAAAACCATGGATAGCTGCAAAAGAATTATATAAAATAAATAATCAAAATGGTTATGTATTTATTTCAACACATCAAACTTTTCCATTACATGGATATCCCAATGATTATTTTAGATTTTCAACAGATGCTTTAAAATCAATTATGGAAGATGCAGGATATAAAACAATTTCATGTTATTATAGTGAACCATGTACTATAATACCTGAAAATATAAGTTTGATTTATCCAAATTGGAATTATTTAAGTGAATCTTATTTATATGTAACCTATATTGGACAAAAATAATTATTTTCTTCTAAATCTTTTTTTAATATTCTTCTATCTTTTCTAATATTATACAGTGGCATTAAACTATTATCTTCATCTGGTCTTTTTACAAATTTTGCTTTTAATCTTACATCTGTTTTATCTTTTGAAAAATCAGATACCCAGTAACATGCTATTGATTTTCTACACATTTCTTCTGGACAATTAATAACATCAGGAATTCCATGCCATGAAATATCATTTGTTTTAAATATAACTGCCCTATTAAAAACAGGTAAAATACTTTGTACTTTAGAATCAATGTTATTTTGATTATCACTATGCCATAATTCTAAATTACCACCATATTCTTCTTTCCAATTTTTGTTTAAAAAATATATTAAGTTTACCCTTCTTTCTTTTCCACTAAAAGGATGTTTTTCATAATCTAAATGCATATGTAATCTTCCTTTATTTGGCATAGCATGTATACCTGCACCATGTAAATAAGGATCGTATTCTAAATTTGGAATACCAGTGATTACTTTTAATTTATCAATAAATGAATCAGTATTAATATAATGAAAAAAATCTTGATAAGAATTTGGCATTTTTTCAAAATTATCATATGCGTATTTAACTTCAATTGGATTATTATAAATATGCCAATCATTTAAGGTTTCTTGATTAATTATTGGATAATCATTATATAATTTTTCAGCATATTCTTCTTTTAAAAAATTATCTATTAATACAAAAGGAAATGGTTTATTATTTTCAAATGTAACATTTAATTCATTTAGATTTAATGAATTATTCCATTCTTCTATATTAAAATTCGAATAATTTAGTAAATTTTCAGGAGATATTTTTATCTTGCCTTCCATAAAAATATATTTATTATTTTTTTTTGTTTTTAACATAAAAAAATCATTTATTATATATATGTTTGAAAGAATTAGAAATTTTATAAGATCAATTTCACCAAATAGATCCAAAAAATCATCAGGAGAAAAATCAGATTCACCTAAAACAGTATTCGAAAATCCCTTATTAAAACCAATAAGTTTAGCTGATAAATGGGCAATATTTGAATTATTTATACCAGGTAATTTAAAAGCAGGTGATGCTGATAAAATTTGGCCTATTATATCAGCAGCATATGGCCAAAAAGGTAAATTAGGTATTAGAAATTCGTTAGTACCTAGAAATTCATTTTATTTTATGTTTTCTTCTAATGCAAGAACTCCTTTATTTAGAAAAGGTACTTATACTGCTGTTTATAAAATAATAAAAACTGACAGTGTTGAAAAATATTTTGATGGTAAAATTTATATTCTTAGAATTTATGAAAGAGACTTGAAAACATCAGTTGATCATATGTTTAACTCTGTAAAAATTCAAACTGAATATAAATTATTCTCTAAATATTTAATTAATATTTACAATTATGGTGTGATTAAAAGAATAAATTTTGATTTTGTTATTACTGATGAATATTATACTGTAGGATATGATGAAAATTATAGAAATTTTGATGCAAGTATGTTAACAAATAAAATGAGAATTGATTATATTTATAATGTAGTAGAAATGTTAAATATATTATATATGAATAGACATGTACATACTGATTTAAAATTAATTAACATTGGTTGGAATAATTATGAAGAATTGACACCTATATTAATTGATTATGATTTAGATACTTTACAATTAATTGATTTCAGAAATAAAAAATTTATAAGAGATAGATATGGTTATATACAAAGTTTTTATGTTGCTACAACATATCCACCAGAATATATTTCAAATAATCCATTAACTCCTTTAGAACAATATGATATGTATTCTATTGGTGGATTAGCAGATATTATTGATCGCTTACCAATAAAATATAAAGTAATTGATGAAACAAGTAGACAATTATCTATTGCTGGATTATCATTTTTTTTAGGATTAAAAGAAGTACAATATTCAAATATTAATAAATATAGTTGGATGTTAAATGTTATTGATGATATTCGAAAAAAATATGTTGAATAATTAAAAACTCTTAATTACATTATCTCACTGTGATTTAATTTTTCATAAATCATATTATTTTCTTTCATTTTAGATAATAATATTTCTAATTTTTCTTTTTGTTTAATTTCTATTCCTACTATCACTGGTCCATATTCTTGATTTATAATTCTACTATATTTAAAAAATATTATATCATCTTCACTACCTAATATATTAACAATAAATTTTCTTAATTCTCCTGCTTTTTGTGGAAAATATATCCTAAAATAATGCTTTAATCCTTCATATATTAATGATCTTTCCATAATTTCTGTCATTCTAAATACATCACAATTTCCTCCGCTTATTATACTTACACAATTTTTTCCTTTTATATCTATCCCATTTTCTTCACATTTATCTAATACACATAATGATAATACTCCAGCTGGTTCAATAATCATTCCATATTCATTATACATTTCTAATATTTTACTACATACATGTCCTTCATCAATTAATATAATTTTATCTAATGTATCTTTACATATTTCAAAATTTAAATTGCCTACCTTTTTTACAGCAGCTCCATCTACAAATGTATTTATTTTATCCAATTTTACAACTTTATCTTGTTTAATTGATTCAAACATCGACGCGGCACCCATTGGTTCTACTCCAATTACTTTTATTTCTGGTTTTAATTGTTTTATTAAAGATGATACTCCACTTGCTAAACCACCACCGCCTATTGGCAAAAATATATAATCCAATTTTTCACAATTTTGTAATATTTCTATTCCAACTGTACCTTGTCCTTCAATTACTAATTCATCATCAAATGGATGTACAAATACACTACCATGATTTTTTGAAAAATTATTGGCTTCTTCAAATGCTTCATCAAATGAATTACCAACTAAATGAATATCAATATAATTATTACCAAATTTTTTTACCTTATCTATTTTTTGTTTTGGTGTTATTATCGGCATAAATATATCACATTTCTTTTTTATCAAATTACAACTATATGCAACTCCTTGTGCATGGTTACCTGCACTTGCACATACTAAACCATTGTTATTAAAATTATTATTATTTACATTACTTATTTTATTATAAGCCCCTCTTAATTTATATGATCTAACTGGTGTTAAATCTTCTCTTTTTATTTTTAAATTACAATTATATTTTAATGACATATCTTTTAAATATTCTAATGGTGTATATTTCATAATTTTTTGTAAATTAGTATGCGCATTTACAATATTTGTAACTTTCGGAAAATATCCCATTTTATTAATATTATTATCTCACTTTTAAACCAATATTTTTATTCTTGCCCTATTACAATTTGTTTCTTTAGATCAATTCCATATACCCCTCTCATTTTTACTAAATATTCATCTAGATCACTATAAATCTTCTTCTTACTAAAATCAAAATTATATTCAATAATATATCCTTTTTGATTATGATAATAATATACATGATGATTTATAATATTATCGTCAATTTTCATTGAAAGAAAATATTTACTTTTATTTTTATCGTATCTAAAAATCCAGCTTTTATTATCAGAATTAATTAGATTATTAATAGCTTCATTTTCAGTTAAATATTGCAATATATAATAATGTTCATATATAAATTGGCAAGTATTAAGGGGATCAGAAAGCTCAAAATATTGGATAGACATTTTGAGTTTATGAAATAATTAAAATATTAATATAATTTATTACAATTTATTTTTCAATTATTATTATATGAATTATAACAAATTATTAAAATATACTAATAAATATAATAATTTAAATAGATTAAAAGGTGGTAAAGATGATACTATTAAATATTCCAGTTTATTAGTCGATTCTATTCAACGTACAGACTGTGATGAACCATCTTTTATACGTGTATTAAAAAATGAAGATACAAATAAATTAGTAATTCTTTTAGGTGAACGTCATTCTGAAATATTATCACCTATGTCAAAAAATTATAAAAAAGGTCCAACAAGATTAACATCTAATCAAGGTATTGATTACTATTTTGGTCAGATATCAAAACGTATTAGCCATGCAAGATCAAATTATGATGAATCTAATCCCTTTAATAAAGTTTTATTTTTAAATGAATTACAACCTTCATTAATTGCATTAAATGGTGGTAGAATTTTTTATTATGATGATGACGATGATGAAATACCTGAACATAATATACAAAAAATACATGACGAATTTGATTTAGAAGTTAAATTTTTTATGGATTCATTATCATATGTTGATAAAAAAACAGAATATATAACTCAAAAATATAGTAATACAATAAAACGTGCTATGGATTTAAGACAAGTTTTAAACATAGGTGAAGGTCAATTAGTCATACATTTAAATACAATAAGATCAATAATGGGTTTAATTCACAGACAACAATTAGAGACTGATTTTTTACCAGATGTTGATTTTATAGATGAATTAAAAATACAATATAAAATTATATCAGAAAATGTTGAAAATGCAATAGAAAATATAAAAAAATATATTATTGATGATACAGAATTTTTAAATGATCCTCAAATTCTAAAAGAAAGAAACCCTCCATTTGTTGAAGAAGAAAATAAAAAATTTTTTGGTCCTACTTATAATCGTAGACATCCAATGTTTGGTAGAAAATTTTCAGAAATATTTATACATACACGTGATTTATATACTAATGTTAGAGAATTATTTATAGATGCATATGATGAATATGTAAGAAATCCTAAAATATTAATAAATCCAGCATTTGATCATTTATCTTTAGAAGAAAGAAATAAATTATATTTTAAGACAGTGGAAAATTTATTTTTACCAATAGTAAGAATTATGGATTTATATGCATTAGAATATTTATCTTTAATGCCAAATAACTCTACTACAGTAATATATACAGGTTCAGCTCATTCAAAGTTTTATTTTAATGAATTATGTATTTTAGAAAACTATAAATTAGTCGAAATAGAAAGAATGGAACATTATATGTTTCACCCAACTATTTTTGATTGTCAAAAAACATTTCCTTCATTTGATTCTAATATTAAACAATATAATAATTTTACAAAGAGATTATATACTAATTATTTAACAAAATCACCTGATGAAAAAAATAGATTTTTAAAAAATATATTATTAATTAGTGATAATTATTATTCAGAAATTGAATATTCATTGTCTTTTAGTAAATATTTAGGTAAATATGAAAATTTAATCATGAATAAAGATATTGACTTTTTATTTAATAATGATATTGCTGATTATATTACTTTTTTTTCTAATTAATATTTTTAATTAATAATAATTTTATAAAAATATTTGTTATTTACAAAAAATATACGTATAAAAAGGGACGATAATGCGATATTTTGGAAAAGTAATATTTGAATTATTTTATAAGATAAATTTATATTTTCAATAAATTTGAAAA
>JACCED010647801.1_pt1 | contig 36205 bp, 29 predicted proteins | sample 7455021 | NCBI WGS metagenome assembly JACCED01 (sample SAMN15323456, study PRJNA562643) | freshwater metagenome | isolation source: river surface water | place: USA:Blue River Watershed | collected 2017-08-19
GAAAAGAAAATGAACCGCAAATTCATCGGTGCGGCAAAGGTGGAAAAGCTCTCTCTTAGCAGAGGAGTCTGGCATGCCTTGGTGATCGAGATGCGGGGCCGGACGATTTCAGCGTTCATTGATGGCGAGCACGTGCTCAGTTACCTGACCAACGCAGGTGATGCACCAAAACAAACTCTGCAATTTGCTGTGGGCGGCGACGGGCGGGAGGTAGTGGAGGGCTGGTATGACGATGTGATTTTTGAGCCCTTGGAAGCGTCGAAATGAATCTTCCGCGCTGGTGTTTTCTAACGACAATCGTTCTCGCTCCGCTGGCCGCTGCGGGCACCCTGCCTGCCGAGGGACTGGAATGGGTCACGGTCGGTGATGCAGGCAACAAGCCCGACAAGACGGGCTATGGCGCGGTGGCTTATGAGTTTCAGATTTCAAAATTTGAAATCACCGTAGCGCAGTATGCGGAATTCTTGAATGCGGTGGCAGCGAAGAGCGATCCGCACGCACTTTGGAATTCGGCACAAAAGATTGATCGCACCGGAGCCCCGGGCGGGTTCAGTTACTCCGCGCAACCATCCCGCGAACGGGAACCGGTCATGCATGTGACCTTTCTGAACGCGATGCGGTATGCCAACTGGCTGCATCACGGCGGTGGTCAGGGGGACACTGAAACGGGGGCTTATCAAATGGCAGTAAATGGCGGTCTCGCGAATCGCGAGGCTGGCGCCATCGTTTGGATTCCCAACGAAGATGAGTGGTACAAGGCAGCCTATCACCAGCCTCAATCCGCGGGCGGGCCTGCTGAAAACTACTGGACTTACCCGACTCGGAGCGATGCCGCGCCGAAACTCGCGGCGCCGGGCGACACCGGTCCGAATCTCGCCAACTTCCTCGCCGACACAAGACCGCAGCCAAACGGCACGGTCCTGCGGGACTACCGAGATGTCATGCCCACGGGAAGTTTCCCCGGGTCTGCCAGTTATTACGGCACACTCGACCAGGCTGGGAACGCTTGGGAATGGATTGAAACGACTGTGTTTGAGACCCAGCGCGTCATGCGGGGCGGCAGCATGTGCGGCAGTCACGAGAAGCTGCTTTCCAGAGTGCGCAACTCGGCCAGTCCGACAAAGCGCTATGGCGACACCGGTTTCCGTCTCGCCCGCGCCGTGCCCGCGCCCGAACCGTCAACCATCAAACATCCATGAAGATGCGTTGCCACACCCTCATCACCATTTTCTGCTTCGCCACTGCCGCCTGCTCAGCAGCGGAACTCGGCGGCAAACTGGAGCCGATGTTCGAGCAGCACTGCTACGAGTGCCACGACGCCGATGTGAAGAAGGGCGGTTTGGACTTGAGCGCTCTTCAATGGAAGCCTGGAGACGTTGAGAACCTCCAGCAGTGGACCAAGGTTTTTGACAAAGTGGAACGCGGCGAAATGCCGCCCAAAAAAAAGGAACGCCCCGCTGCAGAAATAAAACGCGCCTTTCTCAAAGGGTTGCACGACGAGTTGCACGAGGTCAGCCGCAAAAAGCAGGAAACCGCGGGCCGCGTCGTTTATCGGCGGCTTAACCGCACAGAGTATGTCCACACGATTCACGATCTACTGGGCATCGATACGCCACTGCGCGATCTGTTGCCAGAGGACGGCACCGCCGGAGGCTTTGACAACATCGGTGCGGCTCTTGATCTCTCGGCAGTGCATCTGGAACGATATCTCCAAGCCGCCGATCTCGCGCTCAAGGAAGCGACGGTGACCACCCCGAAGCCCGAGACAAAGAAGATCCGCACCGACTACAACGAGACCTGGCACGACTGGATGTCGCCAGGATTCCAGCACAGCCAGTGGGCGCATTCGCCCGAAGGTTTGCTCGCGATCCGGTGGAATGGCGCGAACGGTCCGCATGGCGAACTCGGCTCATGGTCACCGCCGGTGCCCGATGCCCGTTACCGCTTTCGCATCCGGGCGAAGGCAATGATCGACAAGACCGGGCCAAACGCCCATCCAAGCCACGCCAAACTCCCCGACCGCCACATCACGCTCAAGGTGGCACTCGCAGACTGGCCGCGCACTGGCCTGACCTTCGGAAACACCTACTTCGAAATGAGCCCCACGGAGTTTCGAGAGTTTACCTACGAGGCGCGCGTGCCGCGCGGCAAGACACTGTGGCTCTCGCCCTACCGAACCGTGCCGGAGTCCCCGGATGAGCGCGCGATGGTCAGTGGCATCTGTGCGGTGGTGGAGTGGGTGGAGATCGAAGGGCCGCTGCTTGAAGAGTGGCCGCCAAGGGGCCATCAACTCCTTTACGGCGACTTGCCACTGCAACCCGCCAACCCCAAGTCTCCCGCGAAGGATCTGCGTGTGATCTCCAACCAGCCCGAAGCCGATGCCGGCCGACTCCTTGCCGCATTTCTCCCCAAAGCCTTCCGCCGTCCCGTGAGCGATCAGGAGGTCAGCGAACACGTCGCTTTAGTCAGGGAGCAACTTTCCAAGGGGCGCCGCTTCGATGAGGCGCTGCGCGCAGCCTACAAGATGGCGCTATGTTCGCCGCGGTTCCTATTCCTCCACGAACTGACAGGAGCGCTGGACGACCACGCCCTCGCCTCGCGTCTGAGCTACGGACTGTGGTGCGCCCCTCCGGACGAAGAGCTCACCGCGCTTGCAGCGCAAAAGAAACTGCATGAACCAGCCACACTCCGCGCTCAGACAGAGCGCCTCCTGTCCGCGCCCAAGGCCGCTCGCTTTAATCAAAACTTCCTTGGCAGTTGGCTAAACTTGCGCGACATCGACTTCACCCAGCCCGATACCAAGCTGTACCCAGAGTTCGAGCAATACCTGCAGCACTCGATGGTAGCCGAGACGGAAAAATATTTTGACGAACTGCTCTCCAAAAATCTCGGTGCGCGCCACGTAGTCCACAGCGACTTCGCCATGCTGAACGAACGGCTCGCAGAACACTACGGCATCCCCGGCGTCAAAGGGCATCCGATCCGCAAGGTCAGCCTTGCGCCCGATTCAAAGCGCGGCGGCTTCCTCACCCAAGGCGCCGTTTTGAAGGTCTCCGCCAACGGCACCACCACCTCACCCGTGGTACGCGGCGCCTACGTGCTCGAACGCATCCTCGGCACGCCGCCCGACCCGCCGCCGAAGAACGTGCCGGCCATCGAGCCGGACATCCGCGGCGCGACCACGATTCGCGAGCAACTCGACAAACACCGCAACCAACCCGCCTGCGCAGGCTGCCATGCCAAACTTGATCCGCCCGGCTTCGCGCTGGAGAACTTTGATGTCACCGGGCGATGGCGCACCGTTTACCGCGCCATCCCTGAGAGCGCAAAAGACAAGGTGGTGACCATTCCCGGCATCGACATCCGCCACTACACGTCTGGGAAACCCGTGGACCCGGGCTTTGCCATGGCCGATGGGCGCGTTTTCAAGAACATCGACGAGTTCAAAACCATTGTCCTCGCCGATCCCACGCAGATCGCCCGTTGCTTCACTGAAAAGCTCGTCGTCCACCTCACCGGCGCCCCGGTGCAGTTCGCCGACAGGGAGGTGATTGAAACGATTGTGCAGCGTGCAGCTACCGATGATTATGGCTTGCGCACCTTGCTGCACGAGGTCGTTCAGAGCCGCATCTTCACCCACAAATAGAGAGTCGGAATCCCCCATGAAAAACGTCTCCTTCACCACACGCTCCGCACTTTCAAGACGCGCTTTCTTACGAGGCACTGGGGTCGCTCTGAGCCTCCCATGGCTTGATGCGATGCTCCCGGCTTTTGCCGCCGACCCAAAGCCGCCGGTGCGCTTTATCGGCATCCTTAATTACTTCAGCTTTCACGCGCCGAACTTGTTTCCTAAAGAAGCCGGCGCCGCCTACACCGCGACTCCCTATCTTGAGGGCCTGCAATCGCATCGGGACGACTTTACCATCATCTCGGGCTTGAACCATCCCGAGGTGCGTGACGGGCATTCCTCTGACAAGTCCTTCTTCACCGGCGCCCCGCATCCGGGTTCGCCTTCTTTCAAGAACACCGTCTCGCTGGATCAACTGGCTTCGGAGACGATCGGACGGGACACCCGCTATCCTTCGCTCAATTTCTCCACCAGCGGTGCGTACAGCTGCAGCTACACGCGAAGCGGTGTGGCAATCCCACCGGAAACCAGCGCGGCGCGCGCCTTCGCCAGACTGTTCATCGACGGCACGCCTTCTGAAGTTGCTGAGGAAGTCGCCCGCGTGCAGGAGGGACGCTCCATCCTGGATCGCGTTGGAGAAGAGGCGAAACGGCTCCAGAAAAACATCGGTCCCGGCGATCGAGACAAGCTCGACCAATATTTCACCAGCGTACGAGAGCTCGAAGAGCGAATGGTGCGTTCAGAAAACTTCGCGAAACAGCCGAAACCCAAGCCGGATGTCCCCGTCATCAAGGACCCGGGATCCGGCGAAGATACCACCCGCTTTGGACTGATGCTCGAAGTGGCCCGTCTCGCCGTGCAAACTGATCTGACGCGCCTGGTCACTCTCTATTTCGTCGGCACCAGCAGGACGCCGTCCAAGCCCGGCACGAGCTTTGCCTATCATGACCTCAGCCACCACGGGCAGGACCAAGGCAAACTCGACCAACTCGCCATCCTCGAGCGGGATCTTATTCTCGAATGGGGAAAATTTATCGGGCGCATGAAAGAGTCGCGCGAGGGCGGATCGCGTTTGCTCGATCACACGATAAGCGTCTTTGGTGCGGGCATGGGCAACGCTTCCAGCCACGATGCCACCAATCTGCCGGTTCTGCTGACCGGTGGCCGATTCAAACACGGACAGCACATCGCGCACGATCCCACAAACCCGCCGCCCCTCTGCAACCTGTGGGTGCAGATTCTCCAAGAGATGGGATTGAAGACCGCCAAGTTCGGCACCAGCAACCAAGAAAGCCTCGCGGGTCTTATCGTGTAATATCTTGTGTCGCGCCGCGCATTCGCAGAACGAGCACACTACGGCGTGAATCAGGCGTGGGGCGTGAATCACGCTGGGGACAATGGCGACTGCGACAGAGCAGACACTTTCTCCTCCGAATTCGAGTCCGCGAAGTCGGGTGAATGCTCGGCTATTATTCCGCGGCGCCGAAAGATAATGCAGACCCAAAAGAGCGCGACTGCATCGCGCGGGAACTCGCCACGAAGATGAACGACATGCGTGATCTATTGGGAATCGTGCGCGAAACGGATAAGCTGGAGTCCGACCCAGAGAAAGCTGCACGCTTTTACGCAACGGCTTAACACCTAAATCTGAGCGATTCGCTCGGCTACTTCAGCCGGCAAGGAATCCGCTAGTTCTGGGTGATTCTCCACCAGGCGTGTGATGTCCATCAGATCTTTCTGCCGCTTGCTCGGACGCCGAGATTTATCCTGCCAGGCAAGTAGTTTCCCCTTCAATGTGTCCTGTAAACTCGCGACACGCATTAAGATTCCGTGAACACTCGCCGCTAGGGATCGTTCGGGGAATCCAGCGTAAACAGCTTCCGTGCTGATCTGGATACTCACAGATGAAACTCCAGTAAGGTTGATTGACCAATCAAAGCGCTTTGATTTGAAACCCACCTTTTCGAGTGCACTGACTGCATGCTCTACTCTTTCAGTGGCAATCACCACATCTACATCGGCCGTAGCCATGGGCTCGATGGCCCAGTGATTGACTGCAAGTCCACCGATCATACACCACGGAATTTCAATTTGTTCCAAGGTTTGGACTAAAAGCATCACATCTCCCCCCCCTCCTGCTGTTTGCCAATCATAGAACTGTCGATGTGTCATGGAATGACGCTATTCCGAGAGCGCGATTCAGGCAAACTCCATGGTGGCGCGATGGCAGAGAATTACCTGTCACCTTCGTACCCTTGGTGGGCATCTCCGACTCTTGGCCCTCAATTGCCGGCCCTTGGCCTCTTGGATCATACATTCACCAACGCAAAACGGTTTTAACAAATTTTACCAAATTGCCTGTCCGTCCCCGGCAACCGCGGCAACCGCCCGACTACATGCCGCTCAAGAAGTGGCCGCATGTGCTTTACAGTGCGACGCCGAACGCTGCCTCAAGGAAAAAGGCGGTGCTGGCGATCGCGCGGCAACTTGCCGTGGATTTGTGGCGAATCTTTATTTGGGCTAAAGCGGAGGCGTTTGGTTTGAAATGGCAGGAAATCGCTTTTCGCTTCGTTTCCTCAACCCGCGCGCGCGGTATCGTCGCGGAGCGCGCTAAAGGGGGAGTTGCTTTTGAAGGTTCGGAGAGGTGCAAAGTGCCTGTCCCCTGGTGCAAAGTGCCTGTCCCCTGAGCAGAATGAGAGCGTCTGCTTTCAACGCGAGTCCGCGAAGTAGGGATCGAAAGACTGAAACGATTGCCTCACGGTGTTCCGGATCACGGTTCCCAGACCAGAGCGGCTCAGTCCGGTTTGAGGACGGAGAGGAGAAATTCGACCCCGGTTTTGTGCAGGGGATTTTGGGTGTCCGCGTGGACCAGCTCGGATTTGACGCCCACTTCCATGAGGCGTTCCTGGAGCTTCACACCAAAATTCGCCGAATGGGTCGGGTCGGACTGCTTCTGTCCGACGGCCGGAGCACGCCGGTACCAGAGATGAACCGGGGGATCGTCTGGAGTCACCAGTGCATACGGCGAATACTCCTGAATCCAAGGCACGATCTTGTCCCGACCCGCGAGAAAAGCATCGAAGGAGGCGAACCCGAATGCATGGCCGCCGTAACCGATGTTTGGAATCCATTCCTTCATCTGGACCGGATCCAGGCTGGTTTGTGCGCCGCCGACTGCCGCGGCCAGCACCCGGGTGGATTCGCGCGCCACCGGATCGGAACTGCCGGGGTCCGCAAGATCCTCGTGAAACGCCAGCCAGAGGCTCGTGCATGCGCCGGCAGAGAAACCCGCCGCCGCAATCCGCTTCTTGTCGATCCCCCATTCAGACGCCCTGCTCCGGACGGTTTGAAGGGCGCGCGCCGCGTCCCGCATTGGCGCCATAACTGGCGGCTGGACGTTTTCCGCCTCGGGGATGAACCGGTAGGAAATCGAAACCACTGACACCCCAGCTGCCAGCATCGGCTTGAGGATGGTTCCGACGTGGCTGCGGTCTCCGCCCCGCCAGCCGCCCCCGTGGATGTAAAGCACCAGCGGACCCGACATTGCTCCCGAGGGAGCCTTCCAAAAATCCAGCACCTGCTTGGGGTGCGGTCCGTAGGCGACCTCTGACTTGGTGGGAGCGGGCAGAGTTGGCGCCTGTTTTTCGATCCTTTTTTCCGGCTTGGCTTGTTGCACTGACCCGCCGGCGCCCGAGCCGCCGCCGTCCGAAGGTTGGCCGAGGTTCTGGATGTCTTGGGCGTTGAGGCTTGCCGCCATGAAGCCTGCCCAGAGCCCACGGACCGACATCTGCAAAAGAGTCCGGGTACGGTTCATCATTCAGTGCTGGTCCTTTTGGGGTGTGGATTAGAAATGCGAGAGTGTGCCCTTAGGGTTTTCGAGCATCGAGTGCTTCCAGGATTTTTGTGGCAACCTGTCTGGCCTGCAGTTTGGTTCCCTCGGCGTTGTAATGAACATTGTCTGGGGCGATCTGGTAGCGCCCGAGGTCGGGAGCCATCAGGGCGTGCAGGTCGTTGACGGCGACCCCGTGTTTGCGCATCACCCGCAGCGCTGCGGCCGCGTATTCGCACTCGAGTTCCGCCGGGATTTGGACGGTCTTGTTGAACCGCTTGAGCATGGTCTGTTCCGGGGCGGGACACGGCGGCGTGGTGGTTGCCCATACCAATCGGGCGCCCGTCTTTTCGAGCCTGCTAACCAGAGTTTCGAGCCGTTTCTCGTACTGGGCGGGCGAGCGGTCCACCTCATGGTAGCGCCAGCCGTACATGTCCCAAAGCCCCCAATTGAAATGAATCACTTGCCAGTTTCCGTCTCCCAGCCACTCCTCCAGATGTTTGACCCCGTTTCCCGTGTACTCGGCATTTCCGGTATTCTTGACCACAACAGCCCTGCCCTCGAGCAGGGCGCGCACCTCTTTCTCGTACCCGTAACAGATCGAGTCGCCGATCAGCAGGACCCGGGGCAGCGTGCCTTGTTTGTCTAACGCGGAAACAGCGGCCGCGGTTTGATCGGGCTTGGTTGATCCGGAGGCGGGTGCCGCCCGTTTTTCCTCCCCGTTCCACCGCGGATCCTGCCAGCGCGGCGGCTTCATCCGTGCGTTCCAAGCCTCAAAACGTTTCTCAAGCTCTTTGCGCCGCTCCGGTTCGCGTCCAGAAAGGTCCGTGGTTTCAGAGGGATCCGAAGCCAGATTCACGAGGATCGGTTCCATGCCGGCTGAGGCCTTGACCAGTTTCCAGTCTCCTGATCGGACGGCGTGCTGGACGCCGAACCGGAAATACAGATCCCGAGGCTCAAGCGCCCGGGTTTTTCCCTCCAACAGAGGAAGCAGATTGACCCCGTCCAACTCACACTCAGGCCGGACCGCATATCCTGCAGCGGCAAGAGCGGTCGGGAGAATATCCAACTGGATGACGGGATCCTGCAGGACCCGACCGCCGGGAATCCGGCCCTTCCATGAAGCGATCCAAGAGACCCGGATGCCGCCTTCCCAGAGGAACCATTTGTGGCCGCGGAGTCCTCCTGTCTCTGCCGCGGTGTTTCCGGTGCCGTTGTCGCTCAGGAGGAAAATCAGGGTGTTTTCCTCCTGTTTTTGTTCCCGGAGTTTTTCGAGGACCTGCCCGATGGCAGCATCGGCCTCGGCAAGGAGCGCTGCGTAGTATTGTTGGTGTTTGGGCAGGTGGCTGAAGCGTGCCACCCATTCAGGCGAAGCCACCAAGGGATCGTGGACCGCGTTGAAGGACATCAAAAGGAACCAGGGATGATCCCGTTGTTCCTCCAGAAACCCGCAGGCTTCCTGTGCGTAGACCGGCGAAGTGACAGGCGCTCCGGCAAGGGCGCGCATCATCTCTGTGCCCTTGAAGAACTGCGGTTCAGCTGCCGGTTTGTTTTCAGCGAGCGCCCGTGCGGAAATGTTTCCGAGGCTGCCCATGGAAAAATCAAACCCGCGCTTGGCGGGCAGAAAAGGCGGGCTGCTGTGGCCCAGATGCCATTTTCCAACCAATCCGGTTTTGTAACCTGCAGACTGGAGCCGCTGGGCAATGGTGGATTCTGCGAGATCCAGTTCGGTTCCTGGACGGGTGGTATTGGAATCATGGCCGCTCCGTGCCTGGTATCGGCCCGTGATCAAGCCCACCCGGCCGGGCGAGCACACGCACGCGGAGGAATACCCATGGTTGAATCGGACTCCTGACGCAGCGAGAGCGTCCATGTGGGGCGTGGGCGCCAGTTTCCCGCCGTAACAGCCCGGCTGCGCCCAGCTCATGTCATCCAGAAAAAACACGAGGACGTTGGGTTTGCGTTCCTCGGCCCTGGCCCAGAAGGGCTTCAGGAGAAAAAACACGGCGAACAAGAGGAACGAGATCCTTTTCAAGGGGGATGAACGGCTTGTCATGGGTTTTGCGGGCGGAAGGTACTTTGGGGCAGAGTTCAGCAAAAATGATACGTTTCGCTTTTGCCCCGCTTCCGCAACTCGCGAGCGCGGTATCATCGCGGTGCGCATTAAAGGGAGAATTGCTTTTGAGAGTTCGTAAAATGGGGCGGATTTCCTGGGCTTGACCGTTTCTCGCGCGAAAAATTAGGCATTTGTCACCGTCTATCCGTTTTTCCCCATCACCTATTAAGCGGCTGTCCTGGCGGATTCTATCAACGTCCTAGCCGATCCGGAAATTTGGGCGCGGTGCTTTGTTCCCTTGCCAGACCCGAAAACAAACAAGGGTCTGCGCAAGTGAGTGTCCCCCGGAAAAGTGCCAAAGTGCCTGTCCCCCGCGTGCCTCTCCTTACAAACTGCTGATCGGCATAACTACGACATTGTCAGCCAGCAAATAGGTTTGCGTCCCTGGATACAGGACGGAAAGTTGATCCAGCTTTAAATCCTGCATCGCAGTCTTCATTAAGGCCGTGAGCTTGGGGGCATCTGCATGCAGCGACCATTGCCATGACATCGTAGCGAAGCCCATTACTTAACCTCGCAACGAACAGATCCTCAACATGCCAATCACTCTTCCGCCGATTACCAGGCGCCAATTCCTGAAATACTCGCTCGCTGTTGGCGGGACTGCTTTGATGCCGTCTCGCGCGTGGGCCGCCGCAGACCGTGAATGGGCCGGTTTGGACCCAAAACGGGTGGCTTTGCTTGCGGATACACACATTAGTGACGATCCACATCGCGTGTATTCGGGGACGAAGTGGCCGGGTTCGCCCGTCAGGGAGGACGAGCACGAGTGGGTGAACATGGCGGATTGTCTTGCCCAATCGGCCCGAAATGTCATCGCACTCAATCCCCGGCCGGCGCACTTGATCATCAACGGGGACTGCGCGCTCAGCAGTGGGACAGAGGGCGAGTATTTAGAATTGCTCCGTCTTGTGGAGCCGATCCGCGCTGCGGGCATCACCGTTCATGTCACTATCGGGAATCATGACACGCGTGAGAACCTCTGGCGACTGATCCCTTTCTTCAAGAAAGAACAGATGGGGCTTCAGGCGGGGGTGATCGAGCTGCCGCATGCAAACCTCGTCCTGCTGGATTCAGGAAAAAGGGGAATCCTTGGCGAGGAGCAGTTGCACTGGCTCGCGAACCAACTCGACGAACGAGAGGCTAGGCCGGCCCTCATCTTTGGCCACTTCAACCTGTATCCCAACCGCGGCGTGCGTCCCATCAAAGGCATGCGTGACGGGGCCGCTCTGTTGAAACTGCTTGCGGAAAGGAAACACGCCAGGGCCTATTTCTGCGGTCACACCCATGAGTGGCAGCATGATCAACAGGGCCATCTTCACCTCATTAATCAACCGGCCGTCAGCTACTATTTCGGGAAAGGCCATGCACATGGCTGGCTCGACATGAAGCTCAGTAAAGCATCTGCAGACCTGGAACTGCACTGCATCAATCCCAAACACCCGCAGCACGGGGACCGGAGAAAAATCCCTCTCACAGACGAAGAAGGCCAAACCATATGAGAGTCATTAAAAGAGTGTTCTTGGCTGTTACAGCCATGTGCGCAGCGATAAGCTGTTTCGCTGCACCAGTCCTTGCCAAGCCCATTGCCGTGCGCGTTGCGTCTTACAATGTTGAGTTTGGCAGGAGCGCGTTGCCAGAACAGATTGGCGAGATCCTGAAGCCATATGCGTTGGACATCATCGGGTTTAACGAAGTTCCTGACGGAGACTGGACGGCCCGAGTGGGCAAGGTGCTGGGGATGAAATACTGCTATGTGGGCAAGATTTCATCGGCAAATCACAAGGATAAATACAAATCGATCTTAAGTCGGACGCCACTCGAGGTCACAGCCGAACATGAATTGCGGGTTCAGCGAGGCTGGAATCCTGCGTCGGCTGTGAGAGCCGAAACAGAGATTCATGGTGTTCCAATAGCATTTTACTCACTGCACATCAGCGGTTCGAAGGGGAGTGACGGTCACGCCAACCTGTTGGCCAAACAAATCTTACCGAACGAAACGACCGAGCGGGTCATAGTGGTTGGAGATTACAACAACAACATAGGCGATGCGGCCATGAACGCGATTGAGGGAGCGGGCTTCAGACCCACATGGAAGGATCTTAAAATCGATGTATCCAAATTGTTTACCTATAACGCCCAAAACCCGCAAAAGAACCATGGGGTTATCGATCACATTCTGTATAACACAGCATCTGGAGCCAAGGCTACAAATGGAAGCATCATCGAACTGGAGCAGCCATTGTCTGACCATAAACCCATTTGGGCAGAGATATCATTCCCTCAAACTGGCAAGAAATCGCTCTTCACTCGGTTTCCGCCGCCCACGCGCGCAGTATCGTCGCGGGGCGCGCTAAAGGAAGAATTGCTTTTTAGGGTCCGTAATGCGGGTCAGACCTGTCTTACCATGTCCCGAGAGAAAAACTAGGAGTTCGTCACCGCCGATCCGGTTTTTCCCGATCAAAAATCGTTATTAGAATGGGCCTTCCTTCTATGAGGCTCGTCAAGCTTGCGATTGAATTTTCCCACGAGGGAATTGGGTTTTTTGTTTTCGTCTTGGTGTGCTTGGTGAAGACAGCGCTCCAGCTTTTTTGCAGAACGCGTCTTTTGCGGAAGCGCCAAAATGTTCCTCCTGGAATGTTCCCTCTCGAAAAGGGGTCTGGGGAACAGGGGGTCCCCAGCTGAACAACAAAGCCGCTCGCCTTAAATGCTCTCGGTTGCTTCGACTAACTCGCGGGGTGAAGGGTTCAAGACTGCCCTGGTTCTGTCTCCAAATGTCTTTGTTTTCTTCAGGCATCGTCGGGTTTCAACGATCGCATCCTGCTATCCGCGCGTCTATTGATGGCCCGTGGGCCGCTATAGCGCCTAATGGCTCATTCGGGTCGATGAAAGAAAACGCGGCATCACCTATCAACCGGACCTTCATAAAACGCCCAAAAAATTTTCCAGCCGCGCGACATTCGGGGGGGATTCAGAACAGGGGTTTACAAAATGCTCAGGAATTCACTCACATTTGTGTTCTGTACGCCGTGCTTCTTCGATGATCTCTGCGCGCATGCGTTCAAGCCGCCTTCTAAAAGTGAATCAAACCAAACGTCTCTGCTTTAGCCGCCCCGGTAAAGATTCGCCACCAATCCACCGCCAGTTGCGGCGCTATCGCAACCACCGCCTTCTTCCTTGAGGCGGCGTTCAACGTCGCACCGTAAAGCACACGCGCTCATTTCTTGAGCGGCCTGTAGTCCGCAGCGCATCATCCGCCATACCATATCCACAAGCATTGCTCGCACTCGCGGATTCCCGCATTTGCTCGCGCTTCCCGATCGGCGTTTGCCTCCGCTGCTTTATTGATGCCTTCGCTGCGCTGCGTCCATCTCGCCAGAAACCTCTGGCCTTATTCGCGCGGACACAATGCCGTGTAACCAGACACCTCTCACCGGTTGTTGAACCCACCGGAATCCCCTCATTGTCGCTGCAAAATCTCAACCGTCGACGTTCCTACGCCACGCGGAATATTACTCCCCCTCGCCGCCTACTGCAGTTGGTGCATCAGCATCAGCTCCTGCTCTTCCAGAGGAGTTAGGATCGTAATAAACACTTCCAGCATTTCAATCAGCCACTCAGGCGCTTGCGCCTTGATGGCGGCCCACGCTTTGCCCTTCCACCACTTCCCTGTGACGTGAATATTGTGCAGCGCAATCATTCCCCGTCCCATCCTTGCAACGCCCTTGCGTTCGCGCATGAGCTGCTGGGCTGACTCATAGCGCGTTCCCGCTCTTCGTCCACCGTTGGAATACGCAACGTACTGAGCGTTTTTTTCACGCCCATCAGCGCCATTCGTGCTTTGGGTATTTCCGCTGCAACTCTTGCTTGATCTTCGGATAACTCTCCTTCCAAAAATTGGAGAGGTTTTGGGTCACTTGAATCGGTCTTTGGTTCGGCGCGAGAATCTGAATCACGAGCGGGATTTTGCCCGCGGCAATCCGCAGCTCGCCCTCAACTCCGTACAAATCCTGGATCCTCACCGCGATCGTTGGCGCAGCCTTGCCTGCATAAGCGATTTTAAATTTGCGGCCGTTCGGCATTTCGAGACGCTCAGGCGCCATCTTCTCAACCAGGTCGAGCTGCGCGCCCGAGAGCCACGATTTCACCACCGGCCAGACAGGCCGCTCCTTGATCTCGCGGTAACTTGAGGCGCCGAGGCACACCTGTTCCACCAGCATTTGGCGATCCGCCTCGCCGATGGCTGGCACCTCCCATTCCGGGCACCATGCTGACACAAGGTTCACCCGCGTGATCCATTGTTCGACGGAATCATCCCATGCCTTGAGCGGGCAGCGGCCCGCCTGAACCTCAGCCGCAAGCAGAGCAGCAGCGGCATCTCCCGGTACGGAGTCGCTGTCTTTGGATCTCAAGATCAAATCTCTGAAACGCACAATGCGCTTGCCAACGACGCGCCTCTGAACCGGATCAAACACCACATCGATCGACTCGGAAATACTTTCGGGAAACAGCTCCCGCAGCCAGCTTTCCTCGATCGCAGTCGCAAGCGTGAGGAGCACCTGTTTCTCGGAATCGCGCCCCTCGATTTCACGCACTTCGCATGCGACGAGCAACGGAGCGCTTTGCACGACGCTTTCGCGGGCGAGCACGCCCTTGCGCGCGTGCACCAGCTGACAGCGCAAAGTCGCCTGATCCATCCGCAAACCGACTTGATCCGGAAACCCCGCAAGCACACAGCGGCGTATTTGTTCGGACGCCTGCTTCTGAGTGGCCTGGGATGTGGCATCGGGATGCTTCAACAGCCCTTCATCCCGCGCGATATTGAGAAACTGTTTTGCGAGAGCAGCGGCTTCCCGCGCTGCGCCTGCGTGAATGCCGAGGGATTTGCACGTCGCAAGATTGAACTGCGCGCTTTCCGCAAAGCGCAGCGCCTTGAGATGCACAATCAGATCGGAATTCTCATCGTCACCGAAAAGATTGTCGCGCTGCGCCTGCATGTCGCGGCCGTCCAGCCGTGTGAGAAGCGAGCGCCCCTGCGTCAAGGCTGCGACCTGCGCGACATCGGGAACACATCCCGCCTCATGAGCGGCCAGAAGCATCCGCGCATACCGCGGATGGGCCGGGAACGCGAGCATCCGGCGTCCAAGCGTGGTAAGCTCGCCGCTGGAATCAAGCGCGCCAAGATCCGTCAACAGCGTGAGCGCGCGCTCCAGTGATTTTATATCAGGCGTCTCGAGCCAGCGGAACGCCGCGACGTCCTTCACGCCGCTCGCCTTGAGCGTCAGCACAACCTCCGCGAGATCGAGCCGCCGCACTTCCGGAAGCTCCTGTGCAGGCCGGTCCATGTGCTCGCGCTCGGTCCAAAGCCTGAGGCAAACACCCGGCGCCGTCCTTCCCGCGCGCCCCGCGCGCTGATCCGAAGCAGCGCGGCTGATGCGCTCCACCAGCAGTGTATTGATGCTGCGATACGGATCAAAGCGCGCGATCTTCGCCAAGCCCGCATCAATGACCACGCGCACTCCATCGATCGTCAGCGAGGTCTCGGCGACGTTCGTGGACACCACGATCTTGCGCTTTTCATACCTCGAAACCGCGGCGTCCTGCTCCGCGGGCGGAAGTTCCCCGTGCAGCGGGAGGATTACGAAATCTCGCGCAGCGCGCGACTCGCGAAGCGTCTGGATAGTGCGCTGAATCTCGTAGCTGCCCGGCAGGAAAACCAGAAAGTCTCCCGCCGTTTCGCGGGACAAACTCTCCACGTGATCTGCCACCGTCTCCCAAATAGGGACGGGCGGAGCTGGCTTTTGCAGAAACCGGATTTCCACCGGGTACGCGCGGCCCTTTGAGGAGAGCAGCTCGCAGGGCGCGAGATATTCCCGGAGCACACCCGTGTCCAGCGTCGCGGACATGACGATGATCTTCAAATCCGGGCGCACGGTTTCTTGTAAATCCAGGGCGCGCGCGAGCGTGATGTCGCCGTAGAGATGGCGTTCGTGGAACTCGTCAAAGCAGATGGCCGAGACACCTTTTAATTCTGGGTCTGCAAGCATCTGGCGCAACAGAATCCCCTCGGTCACGTACCGGATTTTCGTCGCCTTGCCGCAAACGCGGTCGAGCCTGATCTGGTATCCGACCTCGCCGCCTAATTGCGCGCCCCGTTCGCGCGCGACCCTTGCGGCAAGCATCCTTGCCGGAAGACGACGCGGCTGCAGAACGACGACCTCGCCATCTTGCAGGAACCCGTGGTCGAGCAGCATCTGCGGAATTTGGGTGGATTTCCCAGAACCGGTCGGCGCCTCCAGCAGGACGCGAGATTGCGCGCGAAGCGTCGAAACAAGCGAGGCCTCAAGCTCGAAGATGGGAAGTTCCGCGCGGTTCGCCGGCATTACTCAGGGACCTTGATTCCGCGAAGGTACTCGGCTGCGACCTCAGGCCACACGCCGTTCACCCAAGAGCCGGTGGCGAGCTCCAGCGCGCTCGGCGGGTACAGCCGCGGCACGATTTCGATGTGCCAGCGGAAATCGCGCTCAAGGGTGCTCCAGTGATCCTGGCGCGTGGTCCGGGTGGGCGCAGTACTCAGCATCAGCTGGTAGGGTGGGTGATCCAGCGCACCATTGATCTTTGTGAGCGCGACATGGATGACATCCGCAAGCTGCACGGCCTCCTCCTCGGTGGTGGCGTGAAAATCGCAGACCTGGCGTTTGGGATAAACAACCATCTCAAAAGGAGTGCGCGATGCATACGGGCAAAAGCCGCAGAAGCCGTTGTTCTCATAAACAATCCGCGTGCCGGTGCGAATTTCCTCTCCGAGGATGTCCTCAAAAATCGAGCGTTTTTTGTGCTGATAAAAAGCACGCGCCACCTCGAGCTTTCGCTTCAAGCGCGAGGGGATGACGGCCATCGCGACAAGCTGGCTGGCCGAGTGCGGCAGCAGCGCGCCCGCGGGGCGGCCCACCGATTTCACAATCGAAAAAGAACGCAGCCGCACATCGCGCATCAGATCGATCATGCGGGCCTTCCAGGCGCGCACCACTTCAACGATGTGCGCCGGATCAAGCGTTTCGAGAGCGCGGCTGTCGGCGGTTTCAATGATCACCTCATGCGCACCGACGCCATCCATGTGGTCGTAAAACCCCTCGCCATGACGCGTCGCATCGCCCTCGACCCGCAGGACAGGGGCGCGGTTTGGCACCACCCTGACGCGCCCGCCAGTGTGCGCCTCAGCCTGATACAAGGTGTGCGGGACATAGTGCTCGAAGCCCCCGATGAACGGGTTCGCCGCAGCCTGCGCGGAATGCTCTTCCAGCACGGAGGGAGCGGTGGGCTGGTGGGCGCGGCTCTCTGAGAACAAAGTCCATTCGTCGGTTAGCGGATCCAGCCGCATCTCATTTCGGTGCATGCAATCCATCGTATGCTCACCAAGCACGCTTGGCAAAGCATGGTGCGGGTCGCGTTCTTTTTGCCGCGCCACCGCCGTTGGATGCCGCAGCAGCAGCGGATCCTCGGCTGCGTGCGCGCATCCACGCGGGCGATCAGTCTTGCACCCAAGCGTGTCCGGTTATTCGCCCACAACCGACACGACCACGGTGCGCGAATGCGGCGCGCGCCGGTGTTCGAACAGGAAAATCCCCTGCCAGGTGCCGAGCGTCATCCTGCCGCCGGCGACTGGAATGACCTCCGAGGTGCGTGTGAGAACCATTCGCAGATGGGAAGGCATGTCATCGGGGCCCTCGTCGGTGTGAACAAAGTAGGGAGTGTTTTCGGGAACAAGCCGCTCAAAAAAAGCGTGCAGATCGACCCGCGCGGAGGGATCGGCGTTTTCGTAGATCACGAGGCTGGCGCTGGTGTGCTGGATAAAAACGGTCAGCGTTCCCGTCTTGATTCCGCTTTTGACCAGGGCCGCGCGGACTTCTTCGGTGATTTCATACGTGCCCTTGCCCCGGGTGGGCACGGTGAACTGGGTCGTGTAGGCGCTCATGACGGGTAGTCTTTCAGGCATTATCAGGTAGGCAATTGCATGTTTCCCTTGATCCATTCGCACGGCTTGCTAAGAGCCTTGGGTCTATGGGTCGTCAATGGCTTCTCGCGAAACGCGAAATCAACGCTAAAAGAAAGTCCGCCGCAACCGGCAAGCTCGTGAAGGAAATCTCTGTCGCCGCCAAACTCGGCGGTGCGGATCCCGAGGGCAACGCCCGGCTCTTCGCAGCCATCGAGAAAGCCCGCAAGGAGTCCGTGTCCCGCGACGTCATCGAACGGGCCATTAAAAAGGGCGCGGGTCTGGGCGAGGAAAAGATGGTGATGGAGGAACTGGCTTTTGAAGGATACGCCCCGCACAAGGTTCCCGTCATCGTGGAGGTTCTCACCGACAACAACAACCGGACCGCCCCCGAGATCCGGGTGCTTTTCAAAAAAGGCCAGCTTGGCTCGCCGGGCAGCAACAAGTTTCTCTTTGACCACGTTGGTCTGGTCGAGGCGCACCACGCGGACCCGGCCGTTGACGCCGAGGCGGCGGCGATCGAGGCGGGGGCCCAGAATTTCGAGCCCCTCTCCAACGCGGACAACGATGACATCCCCGCGGATCGCACCGGGTTCCGCTTCATCACGGAGCGGCCCGATCTTCATGCAGTGTCCAAGTGGCTCAGCAGCAACGGCTGGACGATCGTCACGGCGGAGTTTGGGTATTTGCCGAAGAACTTCCCGACCCTGTCCGACGAACAGCGGGCGGAGGTGGGCGAGTTCTTGCAAGCTCTTGATGACCATGATGATGTTCATCGTGTTTGGGCCGCAATGCGCTAGAAACGCATCGGGGTTGCGCCGCCGAGGCGGCTGGGGTTGACTGCGCTGTTTCGACGTCGGGTTGCGCGCTTGGGGAGCGCCAGGCGGCGGCTGGATTCCGCCCACGGGGCGGCCAGCGGAGCGGGTTGAGGCGTTTCAGTAGTGGGAGCCCCTGTTTCCTCTGTAAATAGGGCTGTGAACGGGAAAAAACTTGACCAAGACGCCTGCTGCCTGCATTTTCCGCCCCCCATTCTATCTGAAGGAATACTGCCATGAGCCGAGTTTGTAGCATCACCAAAGCAAAGCCCTCTAAGGGATCCGTCATCCATCGTCGCGGTTTGGCCAAGAAAAAAGGCGGTATCGGCCAGCACGTGACCAAGGTTGTGACGCGTGATTTTCTCCCGAACCTGCACACTAAGCGCATCTGGGTGGCCGAAGAAAAACGGTTCATCAGTGTGAAGCTGACGGCGCGCGCCCTGAAAACCGTGACGAAAAACGGGGCCTACGCGACCCTGAAGAAGGCCGGCCTTCTGTAAGGCAGAGCGCTTCTGAAATCGATTTCCTAGAAACACACAGGAACCCGCCTAGATTCACTAGTCCAATCAATCCCTAAAAAACCACCACCATGCCTTACACAGTCCAAAGCAAAAAGTCCGGAAAGCCCTACATCTTGCACGCCCGCAATCAGGTCCTCAAAGGCGGCCAGACGGTCACCCTCTATTTCTTCGCAGGCGAGGCCAAGGAAGGCGCGTTGGATGCGCTCCCCGCCGGCTACGAAGTCTCTGAGAACGTTTCCACGGGTCTTCCACTTCTGAAGAAGATCAAGAAGTAAGCCTCCCGGCCAATCTTCAGATTTCCAAAACGGCTCCGCCCAACCGGCGGGGCCGTTTTTTTGTTTACGCAAGCCGCGTAAGGACCGAGTGATGGAACCTGCCGCCTCCATGAACGACGCGGCGATCCTCGCCCCCATTCTGCTGCACCATCCGTTACTGGGTTGATCAGGCCACATGAATCCGTCCCCCCCGACAAGCATCCGCCGCCGCATCATCGGCGTGACGATGCTCATGGCCTTCATCCTGTACCTCGACCGCATTTGCATGGGGGAGATTGTGAAGTCTGCGTCGTTCCACGGTGACCTGAACCTGACCCGAGAGCAAACCGGCCGCGTTCTGGGTTCGTTCTTCTTCACTTACGCGCTTTTGCAAGTGCCTGCGGGCTGGGCAAGCGACCGGTTTGGGGCGCGCCCGATGCTGACCCTCTACATTGTGCTGTGGTCGTTATGCACGGCGATGACCGGCTTCGTAACGAGCTTTGCCGGCTTGCTGGCCGCGCGTCTGCTCTGCGGAGTAGCCGAGGCGGGAGCATACCCAACTTCAATGGCGATGATCCGCAAATGGATGCCTGTCACCGAACGCGCCACCGCGAGTGGCATGGTCGCGCTGGGCGGACGCATCGGCGGCACGCTCGCCCCGTTCCTGACCATCTGGATGATTGTCAAAATGGAAAACTGGCGGGCCTCGCTTTGGGTTGATGGAGCTGTCGGTTTGTTGGTGGCGCTGATCTTCTGGAAAGTGGTCCGCTCAAGTCCCCACGAACATCCGCAAGTCAACGCCGCTGAAATCGCGCTCATCGGAAAACCGGAACGCGAAAAACCCTTAAGCGGCGCGGAACTCAAGCGCGCCATCCTGAGCTTTCTCAAAAGCCGCAGTCTTTGGTGCAACTCCATCGCGCAGATCCTGCAGAATATCGGCTGGGGCTTCTTGGTGATGTGGCTGCCCACTTACCTCGTCAAAGAACGCAATGTCGGTGAAGTGGAGGGCGGACGGATGCTCACTTATATCCTCGCATTCGGTATGCTCGGTCAAATCGCAGGCGGATATTACTGCGACTGGGCAACACGCCGGTTTGGACTGAGATGGGGCAGACGCCTGCCCATGGTCAGCTCGATGGTGGTGTGTGCTTCGGCGTATGCATGCTGTCCGTTTGTAGAATCAACATGGGCCCTGGTCGGTTGCTGCGCGCTCGTGTCTCTTTGCACAGACCTCGCTAATCCCGCGGTCTGGGCGTTTATGGGAGATATCGGAGGTCGCGCGACGGCTGCGGCGGGAGGCTGGGGGAACATGTGGGGCAACTTCGGCGCGAGCGCGGGAGCCATGCTGATTCCTTGGCTCATGCAGGCCGGGGGCGGCGACGGCAAGACGCTCGTGTTCCTCACCCTCTCCGGTGCTTTTGTGCTCGCGGGCCTTCTGATTCTTCCGATGGACCCGACCAAAAAGCTCATTCCCGAGGATCCCGCACCCGTGCCACGTTGAGCGCCATCGACGCACCTCACAGCCACTTCACGGCCACCTCACGGTTCTGTTCCCATGGCGGGAATTTTACAACGGTCTCCCGAAGCGGATCGGCGGCGGCGTGGGCCCCAGCGGTTTCATCTGCGCCGCGTACTCCGCTTCTGCCGGACTAAGCGCGGGCCCCTTGGGCACGGATGCACGATACACTCCAAGCTGATTCGGGTCCGCCGCGGGCTCGCTGAAAGACGGCTCCGGCAAATCCTCGAGCGTGGCCATCAACGGCGAAGCCGCCGGGTTCAAGGCGGGCCCAGCCGCGGGTGCTGGCACTACAGCTGGAGAGGGAGTTGCGGGCCGCTGCGCCGGAGCCGGTTTTTCGGCGGAAGCCGCGACGGGTTTTTCCACCGAAGCCGAAACCGACGCTTCCACTGAGGCCTCCGAATTCTTCTGCCGAGCTGCGGTCTCAACCGGCGCGGGTGCAACAGACGGTGCAGCAAGCGTTGGTGCCGCAGAAGAGGAATCCACCACAGTCGCAGCCACAGATGGAAGGAATATGGGCAGAAGCGCGCATGGGATGAACAAAAGCCCATTCAACGCGATCAGCGGCGCAAAAGCGTTCCACGGCTCCGGCATCACCGCCCCGTCGTAATAACCGCCCATCAAGGCGAAGACACTCGCGGTCCGGACAAAGGACTCGCTAAAACCCTTCGTTGCGCCCGCCTGCTCAAGGACAATCGCCCACGAGGCGATGTTGAGCATTGCGAGTCCCAGCAACTTCCAAAGCCGCATCACATGATGCGCCCCACCCGACCCATTTCGCGACGGAGCAAACAGCGCACACAAGGTGAGGTTGGATGCCAGAAGGAAGAAGCCCAGAACCAAAATGTCAGGTGAACTCATGGATTACGAATGGAAGAAAACTCGCCCAAAGTCGGCAACAGGCAAGACCCAATCCTGACACACATTCCATTTCCCTTCAAACACGCCCACCGCCTTTTTCTTGTCGACTCCGAGCTCCTCGCGCATGCCACACTTCTTTCAACCCGGCGGCCGAGCGCCTCTTCTCCGCCCGATTCCTTCCGGGTCTTTCCGGTTTTAAGCGGTTCCTTGGCCGACTGCGACCTTCTCGATCATTCTTTCGAGATCCGCTAAACGCAACGGGCATGACTGTCACCGCCCCACCCGGGGTGGAAAAAGTAAGGCGTTTGTTTCAGTGCTTTCTCGGCAGCGACACGGCACTCGAAGTATCGCCCAAGGCACAAGCCAGCCAAGATGCTCGGCGAATAAACGTCCACGATGTCCTTGTAAAAATCAACAAGCCTGAGGCAGACGGGCCTGTTCCGGTCGCGCTCAGGGAAAAGATCTTTCTCTCACGCTTTTTTCTTCCGCTTTTTCTGGCCAGCTCCGTCGGTTGGCTTGGAGGCTTTTTCAAACAGCCGATCCAGCTCCGGTGGCCGGGCGTCTTTGAATTGATCCAGTGCCAGCTCCAGCTTTTCCTTCGCGGCGGCCGCCGGCCCCTCCAATGCTCTTCCGGCGAGATTCGTCTTCTCATCGACGTCGCGCAAAAGATCATAAAACTCGCCCGTGCGGTATAGCTTGTACTGTGCATCGAAAGCGTATTCGCGCACTGTTGTACCTGCGTTTAATCGAGGCGAATACCAGGAGTATAGCCACCCGCGGGGCCTCGGGTTGTCGCCGCGCAACTGGGCGGCGAAACTCACGCCATCGACGTTCGCGGGAACCTTCACTCCGGCGGCCTCGCAGATGGTTGGTAGAAAATCCGTGCTGCTCACAAGGTCGCTGCAAACCCGCGGCTGCTTGATCACCGCTGGCCAACTTGCGATGAGCGGCACGTGGGTGCCGTTTGCAGTCGTGCGCCCCTTTCCTCCCGCATATTCCGCACCCTTGAAACGGCTTTTCACCGCGGGCGACGTTCCATTGTCGCCAAGCACCATGAGCAGCGTGTTTTCACGCAATCCCAGCGCCTCGAGTTTCGCCACAACCACACCGACCAGTTTGTCCATGTGGGCTGTCATGTCTGCGAAATGTTTCACGTGATTCTGGGCAGAGGCGCTGTTTGTTTTCGGATCCCAATCAGCGCTGTCGGGCGTGGGCTGAAAAGGGTCGTGCGTGAGAATCATCGGGTAATACAGGAAGAACGGCTCGGTCCTGTGCCTATCGATGAATTCGAGCGCGAAGTTGTTCACCAGATCCGGACCGTATTCGCCGTCATGAAAATCCCGCTCTTTGCCGTTGTATTCGAGTCCGGGGTTTGCGTAGCGCACGGGCCTGCGGGTGTGCTGCCACAGGCAGGATTCGTCAAAACCGAAATGCTGCGGAGAGTCGACCTGGTGCCCAAGCTGCCACTTTCCGCAAACACCGGTCGCATAGCCTGCTTGTTTGAAGAGATTGCCGAACGTGGTCTCCGAGCGCAGTAATGTGCCGAAGTTCACGTAGTTTCTCACGTTGTAGCGGCCCGTCATGAGCTGTGCCCTCGTGGGCGTGCAAAGCGGTTGCACATGGCAGTTCTCAAAACGCATCCCGGACGCCGCCAGCGCGTCGAGGTTCGGGGTCTGATAAGACTCGCCTCCATTGGCCCCGACGCACTCGTACCCGAAGTCGTCCACCATGATCAAAACAATGTTCGGCCTTGCTGCTTGGAGCGAAGCGGTGAATGCGAAAAGCACGAGAAGTCCGAGGCGTGCAAAAAGGACATTTTTTTTCATGGGGGGTGGTCAGGGGGAAATATCCCAGTGGATGAAATACCGCCCGACGGCAAAAGTTGCTTCCGGCAGCAAAGCGGAGCCTGCCGCGCCGTGCCAACGGCCGCATTTCGGATATTTTGTGACAAGCATTTCCCTTCCGCGGGGTTTCCACTATACCAACCGACACACCTCACCCCAACGAACTGTTTATGCGCATCCACCCCCCGCACCGTCTTTTGGCCGGCCTGCTTCTCGGAGCCGGTCTTCTCTTCACCACAGGCCTCCAGGCTGCGCCCAAAAAGCTCCTCGTGGTTACAACCACTGCGGGATTCCGCCACGGTCCGGCCATCGAAGCGGCGCAAAAAGTCTTGCCGGAGCTCGCAGCGGCCAGCGGCGGGGCGTTCACCTTCGAATTCCTCAAGGATCTTGGGTCAAGACCCAGTCCGGGCCGTCCGCCTGAACGCGGGCCGAAAATGACAGACGCCCAGTGGGAGGAAGCGGAGGCAAAGTTCCGTGATGCGCTCGCGAAGGCTAAGACCGACGGCCCCGTCTGGACCGCCGAGGTGAACGAGTTGTTTGCGCAAAAACTCAATGCCAAGGCGCTCGCGGATTTCGACGGAGTCATTTTCTGCAACACTACTGGCGATTTGCCGCTGCCGGACGGCGAAGCCTTCCGCGCATGGGTTCAATCGGGCAAAGCGTTCATCGGGATGCATGCGGCAACCGACACACTCAAGGCGATGCCGGCTTACACCGAGATGATCAACGGCAGCTTCGCCGGCCACCCATGGGGCGGCGGCGGAACCTACACGTTCACCAATCACGAGCCTTCGCACTCGACTGTGGCGATGTTTCCAACCGAGTTTCAATGGAGTGACGAGATCTATCAGTACACAAATTTCAATCCGGAAGCGGTCCGTGTGCTGATCAGTTTGGACATCGGAAAATCGCAGCCGCACGCGCCCTATCATGTTCCGGTGTCATGGGTGCGACAGGTCGGAACCGGACGTCTTTTCTACACCAATTTCGGCCACAACGCCTCCTCCTGGACCAACGAGTCCTACCAGAAACACATCGTCGCCGGCATCCGCTGGGCGCTCAAACTCGCCGACGGCCCAAGCGAACCCAACCCCGTTGTCTCAGCCCAGCAGGCCATCAAATCCTTCGCGGCCACCGCGGCCACCGCTCTCTCGGTGGACGGCGCGCAGCTTGAAAAGAAGGGCTTGGCGAAGGCCGCCAAGGACCCCCAGTGGGCTTTGAAATTCCGAGCCGCCGCAGACGCCTACCGCGCACTCCCAGCGCCAAACGCCAAGAAAGACGCTTCGCCGGCTGACGTTGAAAAGGCCAAAACAGAGCAAAGCAACATGCTCAAAAAACTGCTCGGCGAGATCGAGGGTTGACGGCGCGGCGCCCGGCGGGCGCTTGCCTGCGGTGACGGATTTTCAACAAAAATCGTCCGGCGTTCCGGGCGGCATTTGTGGCTTAATGGGTCGTGGTAAAAACCAACACACCCGTCTTCCCTGCCATGAAACGTCTCGCACTCGCAATTTTATCCATCGCGATCGCAATCGGTCTCTCGCACCCAGCTGTCTGCGCGGAGCCGGCCGGCGTTTTGCGCGTTCTTTTTCTAGGGCACGACAGTCCGCACCATAACAGCAACGTGTACGAGCCCTTGCTCGCAAACGCACTCGAGCGCGATAGCATCAGCTTCGATTACTTCACCAAGACCGACTGCCTCACACCGGATACCCTGCAGCGCTACGATGCGGTCATGCTCTACGCAAACCACGGACGCATCACGCCTGAGCAATTCGACGCTCTGAATGCCTTCGTGCAAAACGGCCGCGGCTTCCTGCCCATACACTGCGCAAGCGCATGCTTCGGGCACGAACGGCGTTTTGTGTCGCTGGTTGGCGGCCGTTTTAAATCACATAAATCAGGCGTATTCAAACCCGTCATTATCGCTCCTCAGCACCCGATTTTTGAAGGGGTAACCGAGTACGAGACTTGGGATGAAACCTACGTGCACAGCGATATCAACGCTGAGAGCCGTGAACTCCTCATGGAACGCCGAGAGGAGGGCAACGTTGAGCCTTGGACATGGACGCGCACGGAGGGAAAGGGTCGGGTGTTCTATACAGCGAGCGGTCACGATGAGCGCACTTGGAAGGACCCGCAATTTCAGCGGATGCTCCGTAACGCGATCGTATGGAGCGTCGGCGACGAACGGAAAGGCGCGTGGGAAAAAGCCCGTGCGGCCCGTCCGTAGATCTGGAAGCAGCCCGCACGCTGGATGAAAGATTTGCTGTGATCGTGACGGTTCAAAACCATGGGGACTTTGTTGTGAGCGGCGTAGATCACATGAGCCGAACGGACAAAGTAGCTACGAATGGCGAGGTGTCTTGATTGATACGAGGAAATACCTCACTGACGAATTGCGTGCTTGGGGCGCGATATGAATAGCATGCTCGATACTTGCACTTTTTTCTGACAGACGCGCGGACCGCGCATGGTATTCCCGCTCGGCGAAAATCCGTCCCAACCGCACTCCCGTTCTCCAGCGGAGTCCCTCCGGCTTCGACACGGGTGCCTAACCCCTGAACGCTCTGCGCTTCAGCTCCGAGGAACTGACTTATCCCTATCCACTGCCGCCTCTCGTTCCGAGTTCGTTGGCTGCCTTCATTCTTTGCCACTCAGTTTGCTGAGCCATTCACAGAATATCTTAGCATCATTCCAGCTCAGATTCACCACCGGGTGCTCCATCTAAACGGGCTCAGCGATCTGGCAACCGTTGACCGCGGTTCATCCGCCCGTGCCCCAGCCTCGCTAATCTATACCCATGCGTGATGCGGCATGACTCCATCTCCATTTACCATGAAAACGGTATTGGCATTCCGATGCCCGCAGGCTCCCCGCACGACGCCAAAAAGCGACCAGCCGCCAAGCAGCTTGCGCAGATCCTCGAACAGCTTAGGTCCAGGTCCTTTGGTAATTCCCGCAACAACGCTTTTTTTGTAAGTGTTCTGCTTGAGGGTAGGTCTAGTCGCCCCGCAAAGTGTCAGGAGATCTACTTGGGTTCTTCAGCCTAACCGACCCAAGTCCGTGACTTTTAAAAACTCGAGCGCCCGCGTTGCGCACTTGTGCCATTGGGAGCACCGGCAACACCTGGTTTTTATCCCTTCTCCCCAATGAGCTCCTGTGCCTGCTTTCTTCGCCTCCAATAGTTTGACGGGCCCGGCGGTAACACTGAGCGAAACATGCGAAAAACGAGCGAAAAGCGAATGCTCTCCATCCAGCGTTCAGCCTAAAACGGCATCCACGGTGATTGCGCTGAACGCGGTTTCGGCTCTATATCTCAAGTCGTTCAACCCCTCCGCCCCATATGCGTGTTTTTTCAACAACCCTCTCAGCACTCCTCGCTCTTGCCACAACGCTCATCGCACAGGTCGCCCCCTACGACGTCTTCCCCCCAGCTGAACCGCCTTATTACCGCGTCCGCTACGAGGCGTCGACCAACCCAGGCGAATTAATTTTCCCCGTAAATTATACAGTCTGGATTCCGCCGGGGGTGAAGACGGTTCGCGGCGTGATTGTCCACCAGCACGGCTGCGGCGAGGGGTCCTGCAAGTCCGGCCTGACAGGGGCGTTTGACCTGCACTGGCAGGCGTTGGCTGCAAAACATCAGTGCGCACTTCTGGCTCCGTCCTATGAGCAACCGGACAAAGCGGACTGCCAGATGTGGTGCGATCCGCGCAACGGTTCCGGCGCCGCGTTTCAAAAAGGCCTCGCCGATCTTGGCGCGCGTTCGGGGCATCCGGAACTGCCGAAAGTGCCATGGGCCTTGTGGGGCCACAGCGGCGGCGGCCACTGGGCTGGCGGGATGGTGCTGCTGCATCCTGAGCGTGTTGCGGCGGCGTGGCTCCGATCCGGCGTCCCCCTCCTCACGGCTGACCCAAACCGCACCACCATCAAACCGCACACGGTGCCGGATGCGGCATTGAACGTGCCGCTGATGTGCAATCCGGGAACGAAGGAAGGCGTGAGCGTCAAAGAGGGTAGATTCGCTGGCGTGTGGCCCGCAAACGAAGCGTTTTTCACGCACGTCCGCGCAAAGGGCGGCCTCATCGGCGTCGCGGTGGATCCATTGACCGCGCACGAGTGCGGCAACCAGCGTTACATGGCGATCGCCTGGCTGGACGAATGCCTCGGCGCGCGCCTGCCAAAGGAAACCGGCGGGCCACTCAAAAGCATCGACACCGGTGATGCGTGGCTTGCTCCACTGCTGGGCAACGACGCCAGCCCCGCGGTGAAATTCAGCGGCGATAAAACCAAGGCTGTCTGGTTGCCAAACACACGCGCAGCTCAGCTCTGGATGCAATACGTGAAGGACACCGCCATTGGCGACAACACGCCACCCCCAGCGCCGACCAACGTGCGGCTCAAGGACACCGAACTCACATGGCAAGCAACAGCGGACCTTGAAAGCGGCCTTGCATATTTCCTCATCGAGCGCGACGGCGAAGTCATAGCGAAAGTTCCTGAGGATCCGAAGAATTCGTTCGGGCGACCTATTTTTCAAGGCCTCCAATACAGCGACACCCCCGTGCAGCCGCTTGTCCGCATGGTGTTCACCGACACCAAGGCGTCGACCAATGGCAAGCACGCCTACCGCGTGATCGCCGTGAACACCGCCGGCCTGCAATCCGCGAAGACCGCAGCGCAGGATTAACCGACTCCCGAACACCAGCGCAACATCCGGCGGCGCTTATTCCGAAATCCGAAACGGGAACCACAACGCGCAATCATCACGAGCCGTGTCATGCAGGGCCAGTGTCCAATCTGCGAACGCTTCGAGACCCTCACCCGCCACCACCTCATTCCACGGACAAGGCATCATAACCGAAAAAACAAACGCGACTTTGACCGCGAAGTCGTGCACCGCACGATCGGCATCTGCAGGCCATGTCATTCGCAGATTCACGCGATTCTGACCGAGAAAGAGCTCGAGCGGGCCTGGAACACGATCGCCCTGCTGCGCTCGCACCCAGAAATCCGGCGCTTCGGCGAATGGATGTCTAAAAAGCCGCGCGGCTTCAAATGCATCACCCGAGCATCCGGAGACAAAGGCCGGAGCCGCCTGCCCTGAAAAAGGGACTGCCCTCGGCGGCATATGAGCGAGCGCCGGATTCAGGACTGCAGAGTCGGTTAAAGGCCCACCGGCGAGAATGCGAGTGGCGTCGCAAAATTTTTTTGAACGTTCCCGCTCTCCGGACTGTCATTTGTGCGGTCGATCTGTCTTTGTGGCAGATCTTTTTCCCTACGCTCATGATTCAAGTCCGAAATCTCAAGAAAACGTTTGGCCCGAAGGTTGCCGTCAGCGGCATCAGCTTCGAGGTCAAGAAAGGCGAAGTGCTCGGCTTCCTAGGGCCCAACGGCGCAGGAAAGAGCACCACCATGCGAATGATCACCGGGTTCATCCCTCCATCCGACGGGGAGGCGATCATCGGCGGTTTCAACATCGTGGAACATCCCATCGAAGCCAAGCGCCTCATGGGTTACCTTCCTGAAAACGCCCCGTCCTACGCGGACATGACCGTCCTAGGATTCCTGAACTTCGCGGCGGAACTTCGCGGCCTCAGCGGCGCGGCGCAGAAGAGCGCGGTCGGGCGCGCGGTCGAAATGTGTTTCCTGGAAAATGTCCTGCACCAAAGCGTGGAGACGCTTTCGAAGGGGTACCGCCACCGCACCTGCTTTGCGCAATCCATCATTCACGATCCCGAAGTGCTGATTCTTGACGAACCAACCGACGGACTCGATCCGAACCAAAAGCATGAGGTTCGCACGCTCATCCGTAAAATGGGCGAGACGAAAGCGATCATTTTCTCAACGCACATCCTTGAGGAAGTCGAGGCCGTGTGTTCGAGGGCAATCATCATCGACCGCGGCACCATTGTCGCAAACGGGACGCCGTCCGAGTTGAAGCGCCGTTCGAAGTCTGCCGGCGCCGTCAGCATCCGCTTCGCTTCGGGGAACGCCCGGGACATTGCATCGAAAATCGACGGCATCAGCTCGGTCGACCGCACCACGATCGTCTCGGAGTCGCCGGTGGCGCTCCGTGTTTTCCCGCGCAAAAACATCTCGAACGACGACCTGTCCCGCGCGCTTTCCGAGGCGGCGTTCAAGGAGCAGTGGCCGCTGCTGGAACTGCACACGGAAGAAGGCCGCCTTGACGAGGTCTTCCGCACCATCACCCTTCCCGACACCAAAGCTTCCAACAAGTAGACCCAAATGAAATCCATCATCACGATCGCAAAACGTGAACTCACCGGCTACTTCGCGTCGCCGGTGGCGTTTGTGTTCATCGTCATCTTCCTGATCCTCTCGGGCTTCTTCAGCTTCATGGTCGGGGGATTCTTCGAACGCGGGCAAGCAAGCCTCGAATCATTCTTCGCATGGCACCCATGGCTCTACCTCTTCCTGGTCCCGGCGGTCGGGATGCGGATGTGGAGTGAAGAGCGCCGTCTTGGAACCATCGAGCTTCTGCTCACGATGCCCGTCACCCCATGGCAAGCCATTGTCGGCAAGTTTGTCGCCTCATGGGCGGTCGTGGGACTCGCCCTCGTGCTCACCTTCCCGATGTGGATCACCGTGAATTACCTCGGCAACCCCGACAACGGCGTGATTCTCGCGGGCTACGTGGGCAGCCTGCTGATGGGCGGCGCATACCTCTCGATCACTGCAATGACTTCGGCGATGACGCGCAACCAAGTGGTCGCCTTCATCGTTTCCGTCGTGCTCTCGCTCTTCTTAATCCTCGCGGGATATCCGCCGGTCACCAACATGCTGGTGAGTTGGGCGAAACCATGGATCGTCGAGGCTATCGCTTCGTTCAGCGTGATGACGCACTTCGAGAGCCTCCAGAAAGGCGTGCTCGATTCGCGCGACATCCTCTACTTCGTTTCGGTCATGGGCTTCTCGCTCTTCACCACCAGCGTCATCGTGCGCACACATCGCGCCGGCTAAACTCTTACCCTTCCAAAACACATGAAGAACAAAGGTCTTTCCACATGGCTTTACTCGTCACTCGGAGTAGTGGCGATGTTCCTGATCATCGTGATCGTCAACGCTCTCGCCTCCACCCTGAGGACCCGCGTCGACCTCACGGCAGAGCACGCGTACACGCTTTCCAACGGCACGCGCTCGATCCTAGCAAAACTCGACACCCCGATCCAAATCCGCTTCTACTGCACGCGCGGTGACAACCGCATGCCGGTCTTCCTGAAAACCTACGCCCAGCGCGTGGAGGACTTGCTCGGCGAATACCGCCAGGCGTCCAAGGGACAGATCGAAATCCAAAAACTGGATCCCGTGCCTGATTCGGAAGCCGAGGACTCGGCCAAGCTCGACGGCATCGAGGGTCAGGCGCGCATGGACGGGGAGCCGATTTACCTCGGCTTGAGCATCAGCATGCTCGACCAGAAACAGGCCCTGCCTTTCCTCGCGCCAGACCGCGAACGCCTGCTCGAGTACGACATCTCCCGGGCCATTTCGCGCGTGATCAGCAACGAGCGTCCAGTCATCGGCGTGATGAGTTCACTGCCCTACGGCGGCACGCCGAGCAATCCGATGATGGCCCGGATGGGCCAGCAGGGGCAGCAGCCTTGGGCGATCATCAGCGAGCTCAAGCGCGACTTCACCATCAAGGACGTGCCTGTCACCGCTGAAGAGATCCCTTCCGACGTCAAAGTCCTTCTCCTGATGCATCCCAAGGGAATCAGCGACGCCGTCCAGTACGGGATCGACCAGTTCGTACTGCGCGGCGGAAAGCTCATTGCGTTTCTTGATCCGCAGAGCGTGCTGGACCGCAGCGGCGCGGGCAACCCCATGGGCATGAGCATGGGCAGCAAGTCCTCGATCGACAAACTCATGAGCGCGTGGGGCGTCTCCTTCGACTCGACCAAGGTCGTCGCGGACTTGGATTTCGTGGGCCGCACCCGGGAAGGTCGCCAGCCAGCAGTGCTGGCTCTGAACGAGAAGGCCACAAACCGCGAAGACATCGTCAGCTCCGATGCGAACAACCTGTTTTTCGTATTCGCGGGCGCGTTTTCCGGCACACCGGCAGACGGCTTGAAACAAACCGTGCTCCTCCACAGCTCCAAAAACTCACAGCTTGTGGACCCGATGAGCGCGCAGTTCGGCGGTGAGAGAATTATCAAAGACTTCACCTCCTCCAATACCGAGCACCCGCTGGCAATACGCCTCACGGGTAAGTTCAAGACTGCGTTCCCCAACGGAAAACCCGCCGGCGCCCCCGCCGGGGATGATAAGGGCGACAAAGACGCGAAGCCAGCCGCAGCGGGGCTGCAGGAGTCCTCGCAGGACGGTGCAGTCCTGCTTATTGGCGATGTTGACTTCATTCAGGATCAGATCGCAGTTCAGGAGGTGATGAACCCCTTCGGCGGTCAGCGGATGGTCATGCCAGCCAACGCCAACCTCGCCTTCGCGCAGGGCGCCATCGAACAGATGGCTGGTGACAGCGCGCTTGTCGCAGTACGCAGCCGCGCGTCGCGTGAAAGACAGTTCACCGTGGTGAAGGAGATGCAGGCCAAGGCGGAATCTGCCTTCCAAACAAAAATCAAGAGCCTCGAGACAAGCCTCGCCGAGGCACAGCAAAAGCTGAATGAATTGCAGCGCAACAAGGCCGACAAAGGCGGCCAACGCTTCATTCTCTCGCCGGAACAGCAGCGCGAAATCACAAATTTCCGGAACAAGGAGCGCGAAGTGAAACTGCAACTCAAGGAGGAACGCAAGAAACTCAGAGTCGGCATCGACTCCCTCGAAAACAGCATCAAATGGATCAACATCGCCCTCATGCCATCGCTGGTCGCGGCGGCAGGGGTGGGTCTTGCGATCCTTCGTCACAAACGCCGTGCAGCCCGTTAATCAAATCAGCATACCATGAAAGGAAAACAACTCGCTCTTCTTCTGGCAGCCTGCCTCGTGCTCGGGGCATTGTGGCTGAACTCTTCGAAAACAAGGCAGGAATCCTGGGCCGAAACCCCGAAAGGCGGCGGGAAGGTCATGGAGTTTGCACTCAACGACGTTTCCCGCGTGCTCATCAAGAGCCCGTCCGGAGAACTCAACCTAGTCAAAAAGGACGACGTATGGTCCGTGCAAGAACGCGACTACGCCGCGAACTTTGAACAGGTCCGTGGGCTCCTGCGCAAGCTGTGGGATCTCAAGACGGTCCAGGAGGTCAAAGTTGGCGCGTCTCAATTCTCGCGCCTCGACCTTCTCGAGCCGGGCAGCGGTGAAAACGCCGGCACGCTTGTGCAGTTTTCCACTGCAGAAGGCAAAGACCTCGGGTCGCTGCTGCTTGGCAAAAAGCACATGCGCAAAGCCGAGGGCGGAATGGACTTTGGCCTCGGCGCTGACGGGTTCCCGTCTGGCCGCTACGTCAAGCCCGCGGGATCCAACAAGGTGTCGCTCATCTCCGAAACTCTGGATGAGGTCGACACGACCGCCACGCGTTGGCTCTCAACCGACTTCATCCGGGTGAGCAGCCCAAAGAGCGTCACCGTGAAGGGCGAGCAATCTTGGTCCGTATCGCGAGCCACCGCTTCCGACGAATGGAAGCTCGCTGACGCAAAGGGTGACGAAAAAGTGGATGCATCAAAAGTTTCCTCTCTGGGAAGCATCCTCTCCAATGCTTCGCTCGCAGATGTGAAGGCCGCGGACGCAAAGATTGAGCCGGCGGTGACTGCGAACATCGACACGTTTGATGGATTCCACTACGAGCTGCAGATCGGAAAAGAAGACAGTTCAAACCGTCCGGTTACGGTCAAGGTAACCGCTGACCTGCCGAAGGAACGCACCCCAGCCGCAGATGAGAAACCCGAGGACAAGGCACGTCTCGACTCGGAGTTCACCTCGAAGCAGACGCAGTTGAATGAGCAGCTGGCGAAAGAGAAAGCATTCGAAGGTCGTGTTTACCTGCTTTCTCCATTTCAAGTGGACGCGCTCTTGAAAGAGCGGAAGGCGTTGCTTGCCGAGCCACCTGCACCTCCACAGCCTCCGTCGGACTCTGCGCCTGCACCAGCGCCTGCACCCGCACCTGCGCCGGAGCAACCGAAGCAGAAATAAGCGCATCCCTGGGGAGCCAGCCTCAACCAACAAATCCCCATCTCGCACCCAATGTCCGGTGTCTGGCCGCAGCGCCAGCACCGGACATTTGCGTGATTAGCCCTCGGCTCTCTCACGAATAAACACCTTTCCATGCGATCCCGCGCTTAAACGATTACTGCACGGTCGCTAGATTGAGGTAGGCTGGCGAGTATCCATCCTCACCATGCTCAACCGCCGCGAGTTCGTTCTCCAAACCGCCGGAACAATCCTGGCTTCCAGTCTCGCCGCTAAGGCTGCGGAAGCTCCAGTTCGGACGCCCGCTCAGAGGCCGGGCGCCATCAATCTAGGATTCAGTCTCTACGGCGCAAAGGCCTTGTCACTTTCACATGCTTTAAAAGTTTGTGCGGATGCCGGCTTCCGGAATGTCGAATTGGCGCTGCTTCCCGGATTCCCAACCGAGCCGAAAGTCTTCAGCAAGCTTCAACGGCGGGAACTGTGCGAAGATCTCTTCCGCAAACGGCTCTCGATCTCCGCACTGATGCTCGGTCTCAGTCTCAATGCCGATGATGATATCCACCGTAAAAATCTGGAGACTCTCAAGGAAGGCATCCAGATGGGACACGATCTTCTCGGTGAAACACAGCCTTTGATCGAGACCATTCTTGGGGGCAAGCCCGCCCAGTGGGAGGCGATCCGCGACACGATGGCGTCGCGCCTCCGCGACTGGGCGTCCACTGCGCGCGCAGAGGGCGCTGTGATCGCGATCAAGGGCCACGTTGCGCACGCCGTGAATCACCCGGAGCGCTTACTGTGGCTCTTGGAGCAGGTGAACAGTCCCGCAGTGCAGGTCGCGTACGACTTCAGCCATTTCCATCTTCAAGGTCTGCAGCTTGAAGACACGTTGAAATCCCTTTTGAAGCACACCCGCTTCATTCACATCAAGGATGCGCAAGGCGATGCCTCGCAGTTCCGCTTCCTGCTGCCCGGGGAAGGGGCGACCGACTATCCCGCGTACTTTCAACTGCTGGCTTCCCTCGACTACCGCGGGCCGGTGGTGGTGGAGATCAGCAGCCTGATTTTCAACCAGCCCGGATACGACGCGGAGGCCACCGTGCGCAAGTGTGCAAAGACGCTTGGACTATGACCAGCACGGCAGCTGGTACATTTCGGCGCGCCTCGAAAACAGGGGGAACACTTGGGCGGAGCAGGACGCTGGACTGAATTTTGCTTTCTGAAACGCTCGTTTTTCGCTTAAACGCAGGCGATGGATACCACCCTCAAGCCCCAACCGAACCAAAGCGCTTTGCGCGTCATGTTCACCGACCCTACACAGGCCAGCTTTCTAAGGTGGCAGGGGTTTGTGAACTTCTGGATTTTTGTTTCCTGCGTTTCCATGTCACTCGAGTCGGTGGATGCTTTCGTCGAAAGTCAAAAAGGCCTGCTGGACTCGCTTGAGATGATCGCTGTGGGATTTTTCACTCTCGACTATCTGGGCAGCCTGTATTTCGCAAAAGACCGCCTGAAGTACTTTTTTAGCTTCTGGGGATTGGTCGACCTCATTTCCATCGTGCCTTCCTACCTAATGCTGATGAATCTTTCCTCGCTGCGGGGTGCAAAAGCTTTCCGGCTTCTGCGTGTCGTGCGCGTGCTGCGGGTGCTAAAGATGGCCAAGTTCGCGATGCAGCAGCTCACAACGGAACAGCGCAACGCGAATCCGATCATGTCGAACCTCAAGATTTATCTGATTGCTCTTTTCTCCGTCATGATGATCTCGAGCACACTCATGTACCACGTCGAGGGCGAGTCCTACTCCAAGGAATCTATCGCCGCGGGACAGGCGGCTTTGGATCAAAAGATCGCAAGCGATCCTGCGCTTCAAAATCTTCCCGACGAGGAAAAGAAGTTCACCCCCGTGGATCGCATCAGTGGCAACCCGATTCCCACGGACAAGCAGTTCTTCACGTCGATTCCCACCGCGATGTGGTGGTGCATTGTGACCCTCACCACCACCGGCTACGGAGACATGTACCCGGTGAGTTTGGCTGGCCGCGTAATTGCGGGTGTCACCATGTTGTTCGGGTTGGTGCTATTCGGCATTCTGATGAATATCGTTGGAAAGACCTTGATGGTACTTTTGTTCGGCGAGCAGATCAGCGAGGAGGAAGCGACAAAGGAATCGCTCATCAAGACCATGCTTCAAATAGGTCTGATCAATGGCACGCTGTATGACGAATTATCTGCTCTCTCCGAAAAAGAGTTCCGTGACAGGCTGACAAAAAAATAGGCGGCCTCAATCGCGTCGGTGTTTCCTGCTCGAAATCGGTCGGCCGCATCATGCTCCTGCTTTTTGCAGGCGCCTTACTTTACTGCTGAATCCGCGGAACGCCTCTGGCAATAGCAGCTGATCTGCCGCAGGCTCTCTTCGCATTCCAGAACCGTGCACTTCATATATGAACTGGTCCCTGCCATTAGGCTACTGCACGAACGTGCACCCATGCAAAGCTGCGGCTGATATCCCAAGCATCCTCGAGCAATACACTGCACCCATCCGCGCCAACTGTGGGTTTGAGATCGCCGCCGGACTTTGGCTGCCCGCGCCTGCGCTGGCGGAAGTGCTGTCCTCCTCCGATGGAATCCACGCTGTGCGTCGCAGCCTCGAGCTGCACGGTCTAAGCTGCCACACGCTGAACGCCTTTCCTTACGGTGACTTTCACGGCACACGGGTAAAAGAGCAGGTCTACC
>JACCED010990387.1_pt1 | contig 36127 bp, 24 predicted proteins | sample 7455021 | NCBI WGS metagenome assembly JACCED01 (sample SAMN15323456, study PRJNA562643) | freshwater metagenome | isolation source: river surface water | place: USA:Blue River Watershed | collected 2017-08-19
TACCTCCATTAACACCACATTCAGCATAAATTCCATTCTGCCTATCTTTGAAAACTCTTTCTAAATTATAGTCGTGAATAAATTTAATAATTTCTTTTTCTTCCAAATCATCATTACCATATTGAATATTTTCCATGATTGATTTATTAAATAAATTTGTTCTTTGATTAACATAAACAATTCTTTTACGAAGAAGCGTTGTATCAATTTCATTGTAATCAATACCATCAATTAATATTTTCCCATCGTTTGGTTGATGAAGTTTTAGTACCATTTTACATAAAGTTGTTTTACCTGAACCGGATGAACCAACAATTGCTGTAACTTTATTAGCAGGAATAGAGAAAGATATATTTTTAAATAAAAACTTTTGATTATCTCCTTTACCATAGGAGTAGGATACATCTTTAAATTCAATTTTACCATTTATAATGTCATTAATGTTAGAAGTTTCATCTAAATCTTTTTCATTAATGTAAAGTTTTTTAATAAATGAATCACATGAGTTGATTAATCCAAGTTGAATCATTGATTCTGAACCAGTGTCTGATAATTCAAAAAGTGAAACAATGAAAATACTGATTAAAACAATAACGAATATAAAATTGTTTTTTGATGTATTACCTTTTAAATAACTTTTGTACATAAAGTATAACAATATGAATACCACAAATAAACATACTAATTTATTGATTAAACTTAAATTTCCACACATTGAATAAACTTTTTTATTTATTTTATCATAATCTTTACTTAAAGCCTCTTGTGAGTCAATCTCTTTTTGATTTTCATTATTAATATAAATATTGGCAAGATTCGATAAACTATCAGATGTTTTCTCTTTCATTTCAAAAAACATAATGTACCTTTTGGTTGATAACTTGATTATTTCTGAACCTTGGAAATAAAATATTATAATTATAAATATTAAATAACCAAATAGTATCAAACCAAATATTGGTTTTATTGAGAATATTAGGGTAGAAATAAAAATAAGTATTAACGATTTTATGAATACTTCTCTAATAATATTTTTAATTAAAAATTTTAGTTCAACTTGAAGTTTCATGCATTGAGATAGGTACTTTCCAACTTTCATATCTTCATATGAATCACTAAATGTATGGATTGTTTGTTCAAAAATTTTATTCCTAACAAAAGTAGAATGGTCTGAAAAAAGTTTAGTCTCAACTTCATAAATAAATGAACCAAACAAGAAAATTAAGAAATATATAAGTAGCATTAAACATATATATCGAAATGTTGGATGCTTCCAAATATTTTTGTCTTTATTATTGTTTTCAAAAAATGAAGTAAAAATATTTGTTTTTACCTTTGAGATTGCATAAACCTCTAATGGATAAATAATTATTACCAATAATATATATATTAAAACTTTTGTTTTATTATTTTTTAGAAAATCAACAATAAATTTTTGGTAAATAACTGAATTAAACATTTTTATTGCCTTATAAATAAACAATATTTTATTTATAAGAAATTATATAAAATTATTCTGAATTTTTTTATTGTTCTTAAACAGAATAATAATTACATTAATTCCAACTAATTTGCATTTAGTTAGAATCAACATAATTATTGTACTTACCAGGTTGATTCAACATTGTAACCGTAAACATTAACATATTTTCTTGTCCTCTAAAATTAAATGGACTACCATCAAAATTTAAAAATTCAATATCCATCCAATACATTTTGGACTGAGGTGGATTAAAATATTTTATAACACCGTGTGAAGGTATTGTCGCTTGGTTGATAATCGTGTTTTCAAGGTTTAACAAAGGAATAATTGTGTAAGCATTATTGGCAGCACCAATTGAATTGAGAATATTAGCCTCTTTTATTTTAAGAATTACATAAGGTTTGTTCTGAATATTGTAAATATTTGGGCTATTTAGTACAGACATGTTTTGAAATATATAACCAGTACCGATTGCTGTAGGGTCAAGACCGTTAATCTCTTCAAATAAGATTGTTTTGTCATTTCTTATTTCATAAACTTGGCAAGAGTATAATGTACCTGTTGTTGGGTCTTTTAGAATAAAATAATCATCAACATAAAATGTAGATGTAAAATCAACAGTTATTCCCATTGATACTGGGTCAGCCACAAGTTTGTAAACTGGATAATCTTGGTCTGACAAAGTTCCAGTTGCAGTAATATTTCCAGTAGTAACGTGTATATACGACAAATCAACCATTGTTGAAGGATATTGATTATTTAAAAATCCAATACTTTTATCAATATTATTAACTTTACAAGGTCTGCAATTGTCTGTAACAATATAATTGATGTTATAAACAAAATCAGCATTATTTGCACGGTTGCTTTGAATTCTAAGTTTCAGAGTTATTGGGTCTTGTTTAAAATTAAGTTTGCAAGGAAAAGTTTGAAAAATGTCTCCATACTTTCCATTTAAAGCATCAAGTAAAGATTTATTTGTATATTGTCCTTCTGGAATATCAAAAACGGATATATTTCCCATTACATCACTTATATAAAATGAATTATTCCCTTCAGAAATATTGTAAAATGTATTCGGAATTTGAGCAAGTGTTAGTTCAAGACTTGTTATGTCTTTCCATTCTTGTGGAATTTCAATTCTATAAGCACTTGAACTAGGGTATTTTTGATAGTCTCTATCTCTAGAATCAACAACCAAATGTTTAGAAATAGAACCATGAGTCTTATTTCTATCTGGTGGTTTAATAATAGTGTCAGAATAAATTGTATTTATCTCTTGAATACTTTGAGTAATGGCATGTGGATAAGATGAAAAAGCCATGATTGTGTTCCCTATTCTTCTTAGTTGATTTTTTTTTATATAGAATTAGTTATTATATTCTAAATATTAGTAGAATGTAAATATAGGATATGCAATCTAAAATATATACTAAATCAAATAAAAAAAATAATGTTAATAAAAAAATAATTGAAGTGAATATTCCTGAAGAGGAGAGCGAGTCAGAAGAAGAACATAATCATTTACCCCATACAAGTCTTTCCCATTGTGAAGTCTTTGAAGATACGAATAATCATTCTAACAGAGGATGGTTTACTCAACTATGTTTTATATCAGATGACCATTTAAAAGAATTCCATTTGAACCAACCTTATTGCATGGTATTTACAATAATGTTATTTATCTTATCAATAACACTTGTAGAAATTCTTAAACACACTTGGAGAACATATCATAATGATAAAAGGGAACAAATAATTCGAGAATATGAAGCACAAAACAATTTTAGAATAAACAATGAACACATTAATAGAAATAAATTTTCTTCTGTAAGTGGTTTTTTAGCATGGATTATAGAAAAATTAAAGAATGGAATAATGGATGGTTCTTTGTTCACACGCACTTTACAAATGTATTTCCCATTCTTACATGGTATTTAGAATATAATAAAAATATAAGTCAAATAGAATATAAAAAAGGTTTCTTATATATATATTAAGAAACACTCAACATGGTTTTTGAAATATTTCATTCAAATAAAAATATCGATTCAATTCAGCAATCTGTTCAAGACCAGATTAAAAAAGAGTATGCAATAGATTCATCCTCTGTGTCTAAACCATTGAATAAAGCAATCGTAGAAAGTATTAAATTTGTTGAAACTCAAGTAAAAGATAAAGTTCCAATTGGAATGAAACAAGAAGATTATTTAAAATTAATGAATAAAAAAGTTGTTCAACTTGTTTATCCAATTATGAAAGAAAACATTGAAAAGCAAACAAAAAGAAATCAAACAAACCAACTATCACAACAATCAAGTCAAATATTCCCTAACCAACAGTCAACTCCAATCAGGCAATTAAATGACCCTAAAATGACTCAAAATATTTTTGACACATCAATTATTCAAAACTATGAAGTACCTGATGTTATAGACTATCCTCAACCAAATGGACAAAAAGAGAATATGGATAATCGTCTTAAACAGTTTGAATCTGAACGTGCAACAATGTTTCCAAAAGTTGAACAAATAGATTTTTCTATAAAAGATGATAAAAAAAAGAATACAATGGAAGATTACAATAACCTTGTTTCAAGTTATAATCAATTTGATTTATCTCAAAAACAAAAAAATTCAGAAATTGAGAGTCTAGAACATTTTGAAAACCAAAAATGGCAGGCTTCTCAAAACAATTTTAGTCAAATGACTCCTATTCATTCTTTACAACCTGTTAATTCAAGCGTGTCTAACCAAAATAGTTTAAATCAAGTTTATGAACAAACTCATCCAAAAGATATGTTTATGTTAGGACAACAAAACAATTTATCCCAACAAAGCAGTCTGATTCAAACAATGAATACTAATCCTCCAAGAACATTGAATAAAAGTCAAAACTTAAATTCAACCCAAAGTCAAAACATTGGTCAGAATTTTAGTCAGAATCAGAATTTTAGTCAAAACATCAATTCTTTAACAAGTATTCCTAACTCCAGTCCATTTGGTGACCAACAAAAATCTGAAAAATATGTATCTGAACATTTTTCACTTCAAAATGTTCCTTACAACTTTGCACCTGATATTAAACAACCTCCTATGATGCTTGAACTTTCTAAAAGGGACTTACAATATAAGACTTATTATGTAATTTTCAGTTCGCTAGATAGAAATTTGGAAGAATATCCAAATCCATTTTCTTTCCAAATGAAATTTTCGCCAGCATCAAACAACTTTATTTATACAAGTGTATACGATTCTAAAGGAACATTAGTTTTATTGGGTAAAAATGTTTCATACGGTGATAGTTCAAGAGGAAATATTCAACAAACATTTGATGATGTTTATAGTATTTCAATTAAAAGTGCTATTGTACCAACAAATTATACATATTATGGATTTTCAAATTTCCCAAAAGAATCTGAATTATTAACTATTCCTAGAAAAAATATTTTCCATTTGTCTGGGTTATATTTAGTTATTCCAGAGATTAGAGGTCCTTACATTGGAGGTAATAATCTGTTTTCAAATTCATTCGCTAAATTAATTGTTGATTATGGTCAAAATAATAATTTTATTGACGATTTTTATTTTACATTAATGAGAACGGCTGATGCAAATGAGTTTTTCTTGTATGATCCAGTTCTACAAGGAAAACTTGATAAAATGACATTTAATTTAATTACAAATAATGGAACTCCATTCACTTGTGGATTAGATAAATTATATATTAAAGAAATTCAAAGAGGAAGTTCGTTGTATCTAAATCAATGTTCAACAAAACAAGATACAACAGTTATTGTTATTCAAAACAATAATTCAGAATATGCTAATTATTGTAAGTTCTTCAATAATAACAATTGTGATGTAATTAATAGTCATACATTGGAAAAGAATGATTTAATTTATTTTTTCAACACAAGGCCAACTGGGGACCAAATAGCCTTCTTTGAAGATTATATAACCATTTATGATATTAATGTATCAGGAGATACAACAAAAATAAAAATTGGTTATGTATTACCTTCAACAAATGAAATCGTTACAGTAAGTATTCAAGATGTTATTAAAGGTGCTAATGTTATTCAATATGATAACTATTATTTGGTTTTCCAAGTTAAAAACAGTATTCAATATTATTTCCTAAATATCGAAGGTTTTGATGGAGAATATATTGTTGTTCAAAGTCATCCTTATATAACTAATTTAGTTGCACTTACTCCAACTTATCCTATTACAAATCTTCGTATTGGTATTGTTAAAAAGAATTTAGCAGGTTCTCAATCTGAATTGACAAGTACATTTTTCTCTAAATCTGGTTGGAATGTTATTTCTATTGGACAAACGGATGATACTTATTTTAATGTGGAAATTAATTTCCCATATGACCAATTACCAGAATGGATCCAAAATGATTATCAAGCAAATGATATATTTTTGATTCAAGACTGTTTACAAATAAATTATACATTTGAAATAAAGATTAAGACTCGTGATGTAGAACCTGTTAGGTCTTCATTAAACTTAGGAGGTAATTTTTAGAATTATACTTGATTATCTTGTTTTTCTGTATTTATACCTAAAAATTGTTTTTTAAATTTTTCAAATACAATTTTAAATTGTTGAAATCCTTCAATATTTTCTACATCTGACCTAAAAATTCTTTTCATTCTTGTTGTAATATTTTGTTTTGTAATATCTTTTTCAATATCTTTTTTAATAACTTCAATAAGTGCTTTATCTTCTTGAATTCTATCTTTATTATGAAACAAACACAATGGATCTAATTTAATAGAAGTTCTTTCTAAAAATGTTGTTTTTGGAAATCTGTGTTTATAATATGCATATCTTAAATTAAATTCGATTAATTCACTTATTCCATATTCATTTGGAAAACTTTTTATATCACATATATTATTGAATATTGTTAATGGACTCTTCATATTAACAGATTCACTATTTGTATATCCATAAAAGATAGATATTATTATTAAATTTTCATCATCGAGTTCTGCTTTTCCTAGAACTATTTTATCGAATATAGATGAATTATGAATTTTATTATAACTAGAATACGGATGACAAAATCTTGTAAATTCCGTTATTAATTTTTGATTATTTGAATTAAAACAAATATACATTTATTAGATTATTTATTAGATTATTTATTAGATTATTTACTATTCTAAAAACCAAAATATATATAAAATAATAATAACAAAATATTTTAAGCCAACAAATTTATAAAAAATGAATATTAAAAATTATTTATCCATGCTATTTTTTATAACAAATTCAATCAAGAATGTACATACTACAAAAAGAAATCTAAGTAGTTCTTCAAAATTTATTATTAATGAACCTAAAAAAAATTTTCAACCAAAAACATATAATCAAAAATTATATGTTGATTCTCTTCAAGATGAAAATAAAAAAATGATTATTGTATCTGGTCCAGCAGGAACAGGTAAAACTATGTTTGCTTGTATGGAAGCAATCCATCAGTTTAAACATAAGATGATTGATAAAATTATTTTAACTCGTCCAATAATTTCCGTTGAAGATGAAGAGTTAGGATTTCTTCCAGGAACAATTCAAAAAAAAATGGATCCATGGACAAGACCTCTTTTCGATATATTTGAAGAACATTTTACAGTAAAAGAGGTAAATTCGATGGTTCATAATAATGTTATTGAAATATCTCCATTAGGATTTATGAGAGGAAGAACATTCAAAAACTCTTTTATCATTGCAGACGAAATGCAAAACAGCACACCAAATCAAATGTTGATGTTAACTACAAGAATTGGAGAAGGCTCAAAAATGGTTATAACTGGAGATATACAACAGAAAGATTCTAAATTCAAGTCAAAATGCGGTTTATCAGATTTGATAGAACGCATAGAAAAACAAAATAATTATTCAGAAAAACAAAATAATTATTCAGAAAAAGAAAATTTGTATGAAACAGTTTTTCTTGAAAAATCTGATGTTCAAAGAAGTAAAATTGTGTCACAAATACTTAATCTTTATAGTAAAGATGACTAAATTTATAGCGGAACTTTATCACTATCAATTTTTTGTTTCATATCAATTAATGTATTTCGAATTGCATCCTTAATATTATGAACACCTGGATATAAACTTTCAAGATTAGAAGTGTCCATAAAATTGTTGGAACGACCACTTAGAAGAACCGCGTTTTGTTCCTCAATCGAAAAGTTTTTCCAAGTAAATTCAGGGTCAACAATTTCTTTGTACATTTCTAAAATTTCATTGTGGGATACTAAACCAGGATTACATAAATTAACGAATCCATCATGTTTTTTAACTGCTAAGTCAACCATTATTGGAACTAATTCTTCCAAAACAGTCATTGAGTTAGGAACAGAACAAACTTTTTCATAAGTAACAATTTTTGTAATAAAGTTGCGTTTATTAACATCACTACAACAAGGCATTCTGATTTTACAGTACAAAACATTATCCATAAATCTCATAAGCCTATCAGTGTATCCTTTTACAATTGAATATGAACTTCCAAAAAAGTTTGGAAGAGAATGTTCAGTAAAACCATTTACCTCTTCTCCATAAGGATGTTCTTCGTCATAAGTGTAAATACAGCCGGTTGCAATACAAGTTAAATGGAAGTCGTGTTTTTTAGCCATAAATCCTAAAACCATTTGAATAAATAAATTATCTCTTAGATTCTCTACAAGTTTTCCTTTTACTTCAAGATAATCGATTGTTGTATATTCTTTTCCTTCATGAGTTCCGTGAGTTCTTCCACATAAACAAATAACATGAGTAGGACTTACTTCAATAATTTCTTTTTCTAAATCTTCAATATTATCAGCACGCGCCTTACCTAAAACAAAGTCTAATCCTTGCTTTTTCATTTCTTGAAGAACAAATTCTCCAATCCAACCATTTCCACCATATACCAGAAATTTCATCTTAATTTTTATCCCGAATTTTTCTTTCAATCCCAAACGAGAAAGGAACCTAAGGTTCCTTTCGAACCTCCTACTCGCATGGACTGGTTTTGGGGTGTTATGGGAACTTGTTTGTATTCAGTTCTATAACACATTGTACGAAACAATTCCCACAATACCCCAACAAACCAGTTCTCACAATACCCCAACAAACCAGTTCATGGGAATAGGAGGTTCGAAAGGAACCTTTGGTTCCTTTCCTAGGTTCCTTACTTTTATGCGATCATTGGGGCTTCTATCTTTGGGTGGCTTTTGTAAGAAAGTAGTTTAATTTGGGTTGATTCAAAATCATTTATTGTGAAAGATTCGGTGGAATCTGTCGGGATATCAATTTTTAATGTAGGTGGTTCAAGTGGTTCTCTTATTAACTGTTCTTTAACTGCTTCAATGTGACAATCATAAATATGTGCATCTCCAACAACAATATTTACTTTACCTGGAATACAATCAGTTAGAGAAGCAATCAGATGAACTAATAGGGATGTTGATGCAATATTAAAAGGAACTCCAAGAAACATATCACCAGACCTTTGATACATCATACAAGAAAGAATTTTCTGATATGTTAATTCGTCTTGTTCAACGTAAAACTGATAAGAAACATGACAAGGAGGAAGACACATCTCTTTTATCTGACAAGGATTCCATCCACTCATAAACATTCTTCTAGATGTTGGGTCTGATTTAATTGTATCAATAATTTGTTGTAATTGGTCAATACCTTGATTCGAATAATCTTCATCACATCCTTTATAAGGAGCATTGAAATGTCTCCATTGAAATCCATATATTGGTCCACAATCGTTTTCTTTGTAATTAGTAAGACCAATTTTGTCAAGAAAATCTCTAGAAGAATTTCCATCCCAAATATGTACTTTCTTATCTATTAAATGTTTAGCATTTGTATCTCCTCTAATAAACCATAATAATTCTTCAAGAATACCTTTCCAATACATTTTTTTAGTTGTAAGTAAAGGAAATCCTTTTTGTAAATCAAAATCCATTTTAATGCTCCAATAAGATATTGTTGTTGCATTTCTTGTTTTTCTGATTGTTCCTTTTTCGAATACCTCTTTTAATGCGTTTAAATAAACTTGTTCATTCATTATTTTTATTATATTTATTATAAATATTGTTGATATTCTGAATAAACTAATTTTTTTTAGAATATTTTTTTAAAATATTTTTATTTTTTACGATAAAATAAAAATTATAATGTAAATATATAGAATGACTCATTGCTCAAATAAATTATACTTTTGGTTTAATATTAGTGAAGCCAAAGTACAGACTGTTGTCATAAATTCGTCATCTACTGATTATCTCGCTCATTCATTTATAAGTGTCCCCATTTATGACTCTTGTAATATTATGATCGGATATAAAGTGAGTGATGATTATGTTCAACAAATCGCAGAAGACAAATATGCAGTTAGAATTAATTCAACTTATTTCATTGAAGGAAAAGGAACGATCAACTGGTGTTATGAATTTATTAATGATGCTCCAAATTATTACTATCCTTCTGAAAAATTATTGAGTTCAACCATTACCAGTGCAACTGGTATTTATGAATGTTTAACAGGAAATGTTTATTTATGGGCTGACCAAGGTGCTGGTTATAGATATGTTACTATTATTTTTAATAGTCCAAAAAGTTCTTGTTGTTCAACTTGTAATTCATCATCTTGTACTTGTGGAAGTTCGTCTAAATTTTCTAAATGTAAGAGATGGTAAATGTATTTTTATAATTTATTGTATTTATTGTATTTTTAGAATTATAAATTAGTTATATTAATATAACTAATTTCCAAATTAGTATATATTATATGATGACTAACATAGAAAAAAAAATATTTTTTTCATATAATTATGAAAATCCAAATTCAAAAGAAATAATAGAATTGAGTAATATACCAAAACATTTTATAGGGATTGGATTTTTTGATACTGAAATTTTTAATGATAAGAAAGAACCTATTGGTTATGTTATTTATAATTATTTTATTCAAGAAGTTAAAGAAAATAAATTTGCTGTGAGGTACCAAGCAACTTTTTTTGTTGAAGAAAAAGGAACAATAAGTTGGGAATTTGCAATAATACAAGATACCCCAAACTGTTTTTATAGTTTAGAAAATTTAATAAATGCAAAAATTACTACTTCCACTGGTATTTATGATAATTGTACAGGAAAAGTTTATCTATATGCTGATAAAGTAGGTAATGTATTAATTACAATAATTTTTGATAAAAACGAATTATCAAAAAATATAAATGATAGCGCTAAAACATTAGAAATTGATAATACTAAAATATTAGAAATTGATAATACTAAAACATTAGAAGTTGATAATAATAAAAAAGAAGAATCACAAATTATCATAGAAAAAAATAATTTTGAAGAACAAAAAAAAACAATTAAAGAAAATAAATTTGATAATAAATTTGATAATAAATTTGATAATAAATTTGATAATAAATTTGATAATATCTTAAATGAAAACAAAATGAATAGTAACAATCAATTTTCTAAATTTCAATCAAAATTCGGCAAATTTAAAAAATGGAAGGATTCTTAAATAAGTTCATGTAATCCTTCCATAAAATCTTTTTCAATAGTCCAACCTAATTGTTTTACTTTTTCATTGGTAATATAATATCTTTTATCATTAAATGGACGATCTTCTATGTAGGTAATCCATTTATCATAATCTTTTGTTCCTTTAATTAATTCAATCAATATTTGAGCAATTTGAAGAACAGTGTATTCTTTGTCTTCATCACTTCCAATGTTATAAATTTCTCCAATCTTACCTTTTTCTAAAATCAAATCAAATGCACGAACAACATCATCAACATGTAAGAATGCTCTTACGTTTGAACCATCGCCTTGAATTGTCACGTGTTGGTCCTTCTTTAATAAGTCAATAAACCTTGGAATAAGTTTTTCAGGATATTGATTAGGACCATAAACATTATTTCCTCTAGTAATAATTAACGGCATTTTGAAAGAATGATAATAAGATATAACAAACATTTCAGCAGCAGATTTGGAAGCAGAATAAGGATTTGATGGTGCTAAAACAGATTTTTCGTGTTTCTTCTCTTCTTCATCTGATAAAAGAGATTCTCCGTAAACTTCATCAGTTGAAACGTGAATAAATCTTTCAATACCACCTTTTTTACGACACGCTTCTAAAAGTGTATGAGTCCCTAAAACATTATCATAAGTGTATTTTAAAGCATCATCAAAAGAATTTTGAACGTGTGATTGAGCAGCAAAATGAATAACTGTATCAATTTCATAAGCATTGAGAACATGAGCAACTAAATCCATTGAACAAAGATTTCCCTTAACTAATGTATAACGATTTGAATTACGAATATGTTCTTTAACATTTTGTTCACTTGCACAATAATACATTGCATCAAAATTAATAATATTAATTGTTTCATGTTTATCAAAAAAATAATTTACGAAGTTTGACCCAATAAAACCACATCCTCCAGTTACAAGTAAATTTTTCATTATAAAAATAAAACCTATATTTTTTATTCTTTTTAATCGAATAAAAAATAAATATTTCTTAGTAAGTAGTTCAATTAGTTATTTAATTACTTATTTTTGATTAATTTGTTCTTTATTTGTTTTGTTTTTATCATTTTTTTATATTATATGTTTAATGACTTTTCAACCTCATATTTATAAAATATTTAATCCTGATGTAAAAAATTTACCATTGTACCAATTAAAATCTCATTGGTTTACTATTGGTATTCATGAAAATCGAATATCATCTATTGAAACATTTATGCAAAAATATCCTAATTTCAATTTAATAGAGTTTAGAAAATTACATCCTGAAATGAATCATTCTGATATTGCTGATTGTCTTTATAAATATTACAGTGAAAACTCTGAAAATAAGATAGATTCGTTCAAGGAAGAAATTCCAAATGATAATGAAATGATTGTTAGTAATATTTTTGATACTGAAATGATTGTTAGTAATATTTTTGATACTGAAAAAAATATTATTAATGAAAATGAATCTGATAATATTGATACTAATAATATTTATTCAGAGAATGTTAATACAGAAAATCTTATAATTCATAATCTAAATATCAATGATTATGTAAAAAAATGGATAGACTTATATGAAGATAAAAATGTTTTAGGTATTTGTTTAGATTCTGAAAAATCATGTTTTTTTGATGAATTTTTAATTGCAGAGGTACTAAACTATTTTGATTATCCAGAAGAATTGGTAATTTATTTTTTTCTGATAAAACAAAATTCTCTTGATGAAATGGAAAAAAAATTATTTCCTTTAGTAAAAAAAAACTTAAAATACGAATTGATTAATAATTTTATTGATAGTTCTGAAGAAGGAACTAATGATTTATTTATGTTATTATGTGATTATTTAATTATTGATTCAACTACGATTAATCATATTAATTGGAATGATTCAAATGCTAAACAAATATTTTTACATAAAACATGTTTGTCTCCAATAAATGATTATATGTTTAAAAATAAAAATATAACATTGTTAAATGGATACTTAAATTTAAACATATCAAACAGAATTAGTTCAAACAAAGAAAACCCAAAAAATAGTTTAACAAATAAAAATCCAAAAGGTGTCTATAATATTTTAATTGTTCAAAAAATTAATATAAATGATAACGATACATATAGTTTATTATCTATAATTAATCAAAAAAATATTTTTATTGATATATTATTTATTTGTTCGAATGATATAGATAAAAACAGTTCCGAGTTAAAAAATTTATTGTCTGATTATCCTATTCTAAATAATATTTATTGGATAGATAATAATGATAAATCTGATTTTGATAATTTTTTTTTAAATTATGAATATGATTATTATTTTTATTCGGAAAATATACATTTTCAAACTCCTTATACATTACAAAAAATGATTGAATATTTTAGTAATAAAAAAGTTTTTATTGAGTCGGAAAGAGAAATAATAACCTATGAAGAACATAAACCAAAAAAAAGTTCAAGAACTAAATCATCCAATAAATCTGAAAAGGAACCTAAAAAAATAGTAAAAACAATAAAAGAAAATTGTTGTTTAGAAAATCAATTTATAACATTGGATAAATCTTTAGAAAATATATTTTTAACAGATGATAAAAACTTTTTTGTCGATTTATTAAATAATAAAATAGATTCTCAAAAATTAAATCCAATATATTATCCTTACAACAATGATTTTTTAAAATATCCATGTATAAGTTTAAAAGAAATAAATGACAATGAAGAAAATTTATTTTACGAATCTGAATTTGATTGGTTTAAATTAAATGTTGAACTCTATGTTATAAATTTAAAAACAAGAAAAGACAGATTACAGTCTTTTAAAGAAGAATGTAATAAAATTGGTATTGAAGAAGAAAATATTGTAGTTTATAATGCAATCCGTCCTACTGTTGAACAGGCATTTAATTGTTCTTTTATTGATTTAAATGAATGTTGGGAATGTAAAAGAAGAGATATTCAATATTTTATTGGAGCAAGTGGATGTAAAATGAGTCATTATGAATCTTTAAAAAAATTTTTAGAAGAATCTGATAAAAAATATTTAATGCTTTGTGAAGATGATGCCTTTTTTGAAGATAGAACAGTCCAACGAATTTATCAGAGTATTCAAAGTTTAGAAGATATTGATGAAGATTGGGATATATTATATATAGGTACCCATTTGCTACATAAAGAAGATGCAGAATGGACAAATGAATTTTTACTTCGCGTGAAACATGGCTTAACTACAACTGCACAAATTTTTCCTAGAAGAAAAATTTCTGAAATAATTAAAAAAATTGAACAATCGAAAAAAGAGATTGACAATACTTATTCTGAATTACTCGATAAAAAATATTGTGTATATCCAATGAGTGTTTGTCAAAAAAAATTTAGAAGTGATATTGTTCATCATATGTGTGATTATGGAGATTATCATAGGAAATTTAATTACAATTAAAAATTTAATTACAACTGTGATAAATAGGATTTTTTGTAGGGTTTATATTGAAATCTAAATAATGTTTACATTATCCGCTGAAGAGAATCCTAAAACAGGTTTCCCTCTAAGTTGATTAAATGATTCTTTTATTTTATTCTTATCATACATAAAAGGTGAATTATGAGGAATATTTGGAGGGATAGTACTTGGCTGTTGTTGTTTTGCCTTTAGTTCTTGAATTCTTTTTTCTCTCAACATTTCAAATTCAAGTTTTTTGTCTTTTATGTCAACAAAACTTTGTTTTTGACTTGAATCGTTAGTTGATGTGGGATTTTTATGTATTGACTGTTTAACTGGAGTATCAAATATACTTTGAATTTCTTGTTTCGTTGTGAATTGTTTAAAAACTTCTGATTTTGGTTCGGACACAATATCTTTTTTCTTAATTTCTTTTGAAATAGTGAAATTATAATTTCCAATTTCAGAAACATCATTTAACATTTCGTAATTGAACATTTCAAAGTCATTCTTATAAAATTCATTTATTTTCTTAATAGAATTATTATTGAGTAAGTTTAAGTAATTTTTGTTTTCTTTATTTCCAGAATTATCTTTCATGTCAAATTCTCCATAACCATTCATTTTCATTTCTTCTGTTAAATTTTCAGTGTGTAATATTAAAATATCTTTGCAAATATTGTTATCAGAATCAATAACAAATTTGTATTGTGGAATTTTATGATTGTCATATGTAAAATCACTGTTCAAATAATTATTTATAGTTGATTCAACTTTTTCATGGCTTGACTCAAAATTAATCATTTTAAAATAAATCAAATCAGACATAATTCTATTGTAAGGATTACGAACAATTGAGATAACTTTTGTTTTTGTGAAATCAATATTAAAATATTTCTCTCTTTCTTTAATTTCTGAATAAGTTGAATGTTGTAATGAATGTCTGTTTAAATCAATTCCTAAACCAGGAAAGGAATGAATATTATCTATAGTTGGAGGAACACCATTTTTATAATAAAAAAAGTTTTCAACACTTGAACCACCAGTTCTTGGAACATGTAAAAAAAGAATGTTCAAATTACGAAAATAAGGCATTTGGCTTATATAATCGACATTTAGATTTTTTTTTTTTATTAACCGAAAAAATATTTTCAAACGAAAATTTTCTTCATCAAATAATTAAATAACGAATTAGGATATTTTCGTTGTAATGTTTCATATCCATCAATTGTATTAATATATTCTTTGCTGAAAGAATTCCAATAATGTAATGTTATTAAATTATTTATATAGTTGTCATTATTTATGTATTTATCATTTTCAAATATATCTTTAACATGATAATAATCAGGTACATAGAAAGACTCTGGTTGAAATATGAAGATATTTTCATCAAAATTATTTTCTTCTTTTGCTTCTTCAATAAGTTGATTTGTATAATGAACTGATGCTTCACACCATCCATCTGGATTAAAATATTTTTCATAAGACGACATCCATTTTTTTATAAACTTTGATTCTGGTTTTGAAAAAAGTATTGCATTTCCATAAAGTGTTTTTTGTTTTTGATTTTCTCCAAATATTTCTTGTATTCCAATACAAAAATCATATTTTAAATAATCTTTAAATGGTCTAAAAGATATTGTATCTATATCCATATAAATCCCGCCATATTTGTATAACATTTCTAATCTGACTTTGTCTGCTTTATGTGCTGTCTTAATAATTCTGGTTTCTCCCCATTTTATAGATAAATCAGGAATATAATTTAGAATAATATATGGTTTTACTTTTTCCCAATATTCTCCATAAGGTGTATAATGATAATGAAAATATATTTTATCTGGTTGATTTACTTTGTAACAAGAAAGAACAGAAACATAAAATAAATATGGAAATGGTGCAACTTGTTTTTCTAATCCAAATATAAAATGGACTATATTTGGTATTGATTGAATTGATTTTACTATATAATTATCATAATGTTTTGTCAATGAATCTGTTATAGCCTTAAAATGTTTTTCAGAAGTTAGAGAAGCCTCTACTTTTTCAGTGTTCTTTCTAAATTGTTTTAAACTTATTTCTTCATTCAGTTGAGATAGTTTTTCAAAAAAATCATTATCCTTAAAACATAATGACCATTCATCTCCAACAATAGAAGGTAATCCTCCAACAGCCCTACAAATAACTGTTAGACCTTGACTCATTGCTTCAACAACAACTGTTGCACCGGCTTCTGATAGAGAAGGGTGAAGTAATACATCAGATTCATTATATATATTTATAACATTATCTGGTTCAGAAACACCACAATATTCTATTAATCCCATACTTTTTTGAATTAATTGTAAAAATCTATTTTCATATGCTTCGTCAAATGGGCCATAGATCTTTACAGAATATATATTTTTTTTTGATTGAACAACAAATGAAATAAGTTTTTTGAGAAATGAAGGTGGTATTTTTTCTTGATTTATTCTACCAACAATTACAATCCTAATATTTTTGTTTTTTTGTATAATATTGTCTGTATTTTTGAAATTGCAATTGCAATTGTAATTATCCTTGTCTTGTAATGATTCAATATTTTTTATTGGTAAACTAGTTCCAATAGGTATAACTTCTTGAATATGGTTCCAACTTTTATCTACATTATAATCTCTGTAGCACTCATAAGAAAGAAAAAAATTTCTATTAGAAATATTTTGATGATGTATAGGAACACCGTGAATAAAACGCAAAATATTTTTTTCTGGAATTCCATTAAAAACAATTTTTTCACATTCTTCTTCAAACCAATAAAGTTGATGGTCAATTATTATTGTATTGTTTATTGATTTTCTTAAAATCTGGTTACATTCCTCCCAAGATTCATAATATATTATTTGAAAATCATAGTTAAATTTATTTATGTTTTGGTTCGTATTATTTATATTTTTATTACTTTCACTCTGATATCTTTTATGTAAAAATAATTTTTCATTGATTGGTAATCCATAAAGATTTATAAACTTATTAAATTCACTAATATATCTTTCTCCTCCACCAACTTCAAACATATGAACCATTAAATGTATAATGTTTATATGTTGAGTATCGTTTGTTATTTTTGGTTCTAGAGTATCTATTGTTTTTGATTCTAGAGTATCTATTGTTTTTGGTTCTAGAGTATTTATTATTTTTGGTTCTAAAATATTTATTTTTTCTGTATTATTTGAAATAACTTTTTTTTCTAACCTAAATAGTTTCAAGTAATTATTGAAAAGCATTCTATTTCTTATTTTAAAATTGGTAAGCCATTTTTTTATTTGTAAATCATTCTTTTTCTCAAGGAATGCAAACTGTGTTTTAAAGTAAATTAATAAAAGTTTTTTTTCATCAATCTCTATTATATTTTCTTTCATCATATATAAAAATAGGTATTCCTCCTGTTTTTAATTGTGTTAAAAAAAAGAAAATAAAACCGTATTATAAAATTAAGAATCATTTTTCAAATATGACTGTTATTTTAATTACAAGTTATTATGATACTGGTAACAAAAAAAGACAAGACGAATTAAAAAAATGTTTATATATGAATTGTATGAATCAATATATTGATAAAGTCATATTGTTAAATGATAAAGAATATGATTTATCATTTGTAAGCCCCGATGAAAAAATTGAACAAAAAGTTATTTTGGGTAATGGTGAAAAAATGAAATATTCTACAGTTATTAAGTTTATTGATGAACATTGTAAAAATTCTATTTGTATCATAAGTAATAGTGATATTTATTTTGATGAAAGTTTAGAACTCTTAGATAAAGGAATGTTTGATGAAACAATGTTTGCTCTTCTAAGATACGATGAAGACAATAAAGGTAATAAAGAAATATTTAAGAGACACGATATACCAAGAAATGATTCACAAGATGCTTGGATTTTGAAATCCCCAGTTTCTAAAAATATTGACTATTCTAAAATTGATTTTCATTTTGGTACTCTTGGTTGTGATAATATATTTGCATTCTTTATGCACTCTTTTGGATATCAAATAAAAAATCCCTCTTATGATATTATTTCTACACATGTTCATAATACCCAACTAAGAACATATAATGTTGATGATAGGATTCATGGAAAATATTTATTAGTTACACCTTGTCATTTGAAAGATTTAACCCCTCCAATAGAAGTTATGGACTATTAAATATGTTTTTTATATTTTTTATTCATTGCAAAAAATGTTTTCAATCATTTTTTCTAAAACAATATAATTTGAGCATTTATATAATTTATGATATTGTAAATGGTCTTCGTGAAAAGTACTATCATTTTCATTCTGAAAATTAAAATAAGGATAATGACTAACATATGTTTTAAATTTTGAAAAAATATAATGGTCTGCTACCATAATATCGTTTGAGATGCATAGGTACTTTCCTGATTCTGAATCAAATAATGTTGACAGTTTTTTAGAAACATTTTTGTAATTAATTAAATAAGCATTTGCATTCCATTCACCTGACCACGGATAAAAATACTTTGTATTACACATTGATTCAGAATATGAATTCTCTTTTGAAATATCAGACAAAGAATAAATATTATTTATTCTTGTTGAAAAATATCCTAACATTAATATTTCCCATGTTTCAGGTAGTAAAGATACTATTTCAAAAATTGGTTTTTCCCAATAATTTAAAAAATCAAGTGACAAGTCATCTTCACAAATCATACCTATTCCATGAATTAAATCTGATTCTTTCAATGAACAATAATATGTTATTGCTTTTAAATGAGATAAAAGAACAGCATACTCTTTATTACTTTGATTTGGATAGGGGCTGTCAATTGATTCAAAAAAACGAGTATTTACACATTCTTCTAACCTTCCATCTATTGCAGAAATTCTATAATTTTGAAGATTCAAAACATTTAAAACTTCTTTCATTTTTTCTTGTCTATGAAAACAATCATCTAAATTAATCCAACAAATACAATCAATACCTCCCATAAAAAATTCAATATCATCTCTACTATAATGTAAATTGTTGTTTGTTAAAATATTATTTGTTAGCATTTTATTTGTTGAAACCTTCGAATGAATAATAGGATATGAAAAAATATGTCGCAACAATAGAAAAAATAAATTATGTTTTTCAAAAAGAGGTTTCTCAATAATTTGTTTGTATTTTATTTGAAAAATTAGTTCTTCTATAAAAATAAAATGAGTATTTTTGACAATAGAAAAATAAGGTTGAAATTCATAGTTTTCAATTGTTGAAAATAATTGATTAACATCTTTTAAATTATAAGTTATAAATACAGGTTCTTTTATAACAATCGAATCATTGTCAATTTTTTTTTTCATCATTATAACCTCTGAATCAATAGACTTTATAAATGAATACTTGTCAAATAAGTTTATTGGTTGAATGCAAAATACTCCAAATTCTATGTAAAATCCACCATTATTTCTTAAAAGTTGAAATATTGACTCTTTGTTTCCATCCCATGCTAATGGTACTATATATGGTTCTAATACAGACCAATAATGTCCTTCAGGTTTAACCCTGTAATGAAAATATATTTTTTTATCTTGATTAAGTTGTATAAATGAAAAAACTGATAAAAATTCATATAACGAGCAATCCCTAATATAGTTTTCTGAATAATGAAAATGAATTGGCATAGTAGGATATTTTCGTTCTTATCAACAAAATTGACATTTCTATATTTGGTTAAACGAATTATTATGAAAATTCTAATAAAAAAATGTCAAAAACATTATTAAAAACCTTAAAAAATATTCTAAACAACCTTAAAAAAATATATTGAATAACTGTGAAACATAATTATTTTCATTATATTTTTCTTTTACTTTTTTATTTGATTCTTGAACATATTTTTCTTTTACTCCATTTGGTGCTTTAATCATTTGTAATACAGCATCTGTAATTTTCTTTTTCTCTTCATCCCATAGATTCTTTTTTTCAAAATATTCATTACAAATATGACATTTTTTACAGAACCTACATAAAGGTATTAATAAAGATGGACTATAAACATCTAATTGGAAAGGTCTAATTGTTTTATATTTTTTATTGAAGTTTTCTGAATGTGTTATATATCCTATTTCTTCTAAATGTTTTTTATAATCTCTGATAAAAACTGTTTTTTTTTCGAGTTCTCTAATATTTTTATAGTCAATTAATATCCCATTTTCTTGGTCTGAAACAATTTCGTGATTCCCTCCAACATTTGTTGTAATAATAGGAGTATTGTATGTCATTGCTTCCAATAAATTGTAAGGACATCCTTCACTAACTGATGCTAGAAGAATAAAATCAAACATAAAATAATATTTTGTTGGATCTTTTTGAAATCCTTCAAAAACAACATTTTTTTTTATATTCAACATATTTGTCAATTCAATTAAAAATGAATCATACTCTTTTGAATCACCACTTCCAACTAAATAAAATTTCATATCAGGATATTCATTAAAAACTGGTACCAATGCTTCTAAAATCATTGGTACATTCTTATCTATACTGAATCTAGAAATCATTCCAAAACAATTTTTCTTTCTTTGAATGTTTGATGACAAAAATGATATTTTCTCAGGTGTTGTTGAAACATAATTTACAATACTTTCCATTTTAGATTGAATGTTTAGTCTTGCTTTTTCATCCTTATTAATAATCCTAAAAAGTTTATCAATTATGTAATTATTTACAGTAATAATTTTTTTGAAATAGTTATGATACTTTTCAACAAAATAATTTGAATATGCAACATCACTATGGGTAACAAAATATATTTCAGAGAAAGCAAATATTTTTTTAAGGTCTTCTTCTACAAAAGGAATATCAGAGTTGAATAATATTTTTGTAGGTTTTTGTTCAAAAATCTTTTTTTTACAAGTCAATACATCTAAAACATCTGTTTGAATAACATTTGTAAATTTTTCTTTCCCTGATACTGATGGAAAAATTGGAATAATTTACATCGGTACCCAAGGGTTTTAAAAAAGTCATACATATGTAAAATAAATTGATTACCTCCACCATAACTAAATGAAGGAGTATATAACCAAATAAGTTCTGACTTATTATTTTTAATATTTATTATATGTTCTGTAGAAACATTTTTGAGAGATGTTTGTAATTCATTTTTTTTAAGGTTCTCTAATAAACGATGGTCTCTTCTATCCCTTTCATCAATAAATGAACTTCTTTCACTAAATTCATCTATCTTTGTTCTTTTTAATTCATAAAATATTGGAAAAGGATATCTTATTTTCTTATCTTCTTGTAGTATATTTAAATAAGGTTCTGTATATTCACATATTTCTCCATCATACCATTGAAAACCGTTGGCATATGAAAAAATACGGAATTCATTATAAAATGATTGAAAATCAATATAATATAAATCATTATTTTCGAAACATGTTTTACCAGTAAACCAAACAGAAAAAGAGTCTTCCCTTTCTCTCAAATTATATAGGTTAACCATTTCATTCCAGTTTGCAGGTATACCTATAAAATCTGCGTCCCACTTTACAACATTCTTTCTTGAAGATTTAGATAAACACCAATTATAAAATAATCCAAGAGTATTTTTATTATTCTGTTCAAGTGCTTCACGATGGTCTTTACCTGCCCTCGAAACTTGAATATTATATTGATAAACATGTATATACTGATATTTTTTAGAATATTCATTAACTAATGAATAAGTCTTATCTGTACTATTATTATCTACAAAAATTATTTCATCTACATGTTCAACAATGGATTCAATACATATTGGAACATTCAATTCTTCGTTCTTTGCACGAATAATAAGTGAAATTCCTTTTTTCAAATTATTTTTTTGCTTATTTATTTTTTGGTTGTTTATTTTTTTATAGTACTCAACATCTAAAAGTGCTTCAAATATATGATTTACTTTTGTACGCCCTTTGACTGTTCCTTTTGTTTGTTCTTCTTGATATATATAAAATCCTTCATTCATCCAATAAATTATTTTATCTGTTTCGTTTGAAATAAAATTTATATTCGAATTACTTATATTTTTTATTTTTTTCAGTACATTATCAATATTGTTTTCTATTTCTGGATAAAATGTATAAAATGATTCAACACTCCAAATTCTTTTTGAAGCATAATCATTGTTTAAAAATATAAATATAAAATCATTTTCGTTTTCAACAATTTCCAAATCAACATTTATTGCATCAAATAGTTTTTTATTAAATCCTTTATAAATTTTGTAAAATTGATTGATACACCAAACAATATCATTTTTCCAATACTCGTCTATTTTATCATTTTTATGAAAATCAATTATAACATCTTCATCACTTAAAAATGTAAGCCCTCGAAAATGACGGTACAAATCTATGTTCAAACCTAATTCTTTATATTTATTTTGATTTAAATAACTTGATTTTGAAAAAACAATATTTTCTCCATAAAATCTGTATAAATCAAAGAAATGAAAAATTAATGATTGATTTGAAACATCATCACCAAAACCTGTTATTTCTCTTATAAAAAATAAATAAATTCTAGAATGGAAATCATCAGGAACATTTTTGTTAAAAAATCCTTCGTCTACACATTTATTTATCCAATAAACTGATTCTTTATAACTTATATTATTGTTATCTATATTATCGTTATCAATACTATCGTTATCATAACTATAAATTTTTTTTATTATTCTATTATTAAAAAAAGGAAATTTTTGTTTAAATTCTTGATAAGAACCAATTAATGTTTCTGTATCTCTAAATAAATGATATATTTGATATACTAACCATTGATTTTCAACATTTTTTAGAGTAGGATAATAATCAATAAACTCATAATAAGAAAATTCTGGATACATATTTAAAAACATTTCCAAGTCCATAATTTTTTCTTTGTTATTCCATTTTTCAGAAACTGTTTTATAACTAAATAATTTGTAAATAAGATTTTCTATTGTTTCACATTCATAATTGTTTTTAGAATTATTATTTTTTGTATTAATGTTTTTACTGAAAAATGGTTTTAATTGTTCTAAATGATTTTTAAGTGATTCTTCATTCAAAATGTATTTTTTCTTTTCTTCATCAGTAAATCCTATCCAAAATTGAATAAATTCAATTTCATTATTTTCTTCTCTATCTTTCCAATGGTATAAATTGTAATAATCTAGTTTTATAGTATGTGTTTGATTCATCATTGAATCATATCTTTTAGACTCTCTATCTCCATTATAATACCAATAAGCAATATATTCTGCATCTGTACTAAAAGGTTTTTCTAAATAATGTTGAATTATCATTTTGTAAAGGTCTAATTGAAAATTTGGGTGTTCTAAAAAAAAATAATGACTATTTCTAATATAATTATTGTTATGCCTATAATATAAATTTGTTATAATATCATTTTCTGAAATATCAGGATAAAAGATTGTAATAAAATTTTTATCATAATGATTATACATCTCATACATTTGGTTTTTATGATAGAAATCAATCATCAAATCAATAACTGATTGTTCTTTAATATCTTGATTGTATTCTAAATATTTTACTGAATCAAAATAAGGAAATGCATAATTAAATTGAGATAAAGAACAAATATAGTTTTGTCCTTTACCAACATGATAATAATGGCATAACGCTTCAATATTATTTAGGTTTGAACATTGTTTGTATAAGCCTTTATATAAATTTATGTTAAATTCTGGAAATTTTTTCATAAAATGTTGTATTGATATTATATAATTTTCTGGATTTATCGATATCTTTTGCATTAATTGTTTTGAGTTTAAATGTTTCAATTCTGGATGAAACAATCGACAAAAATGTATGTCCATTGCAACTATTAATACATTAAATAAAAAGTTTAAAATCTAGACGTCGAAAAAATGAAAAATAATTTATTTATTATTTATAAATTATTTATTAATTATATAAATGCAAGATATACTCGATAAATTTGATAATCTATCTATTAGTCTAAAAGACATATGTGTCAATGATTTAGAAGACTCTTCTAAAACACTATCCATTAATGTATTAGAAACCGATTTAGAAGACTCTTCTAAAACACTATCCATTGATGTATTAGAAACAGATTTAGAAGACTCTTCTAAAACACTATCCATTGATGTACTAGAAACCGATTTAGAAGACTCTTCTAAGATAATAAACAAAGGTACTGGTGCAGGTGGTTCAAAAACAAATTTCAACGGAAAAAATTTTGAAAAAAAATTTAGTTTTGAGAATATTTTAGCAGAAAAACATGGGTTCACCAAAATTGAAAAAGAAAAATATCATTATTACTATAAAAAATTTGATGAAAAAGAAATATTACATTTTACACAACAAAATTTTAGAAAATATTTTAAACAAGTATATGATATTGAATTTTTTAATTTACCAGATGAAGCGTATTTGATAAATTATTTTAATGGAACAAAAGAATTAAAAATTCTTGAAATGAAAAATCAAAATTGTGAAGGAAGTGTAGAACAAAAATTGTTATGTGGAAATTCAATAAAAAAAATTTATGAAAAAATCATAGAAAAAAAGTTTGATTTATTAAAAAAAATAAATCCATTCAAATTGTATTATGCATTTTCAATAAGTAAATTTTTATCTGAAAAATTTGATAAAAAAGATAAATACAAGTTATGGAAAGAAATAATTGAAGAAGATGATATTATTATTTTTCATCCTGAGTACGATGATTTTTTTATTGAAAAAATTGAAAAATGGTTATTTTTTTAGATTTTATTTATAACAACTACTTCATTTGTTTTTGATTCAGGATTTTTTGAATTAATTGACCTTCTACATAAAATTTTTTCTATTAAAAATTTTTCTTGAACAAAATGTTCATTTATTAAATCAACATCTGAATTGCTCATCATAATTGAAGATTTTTCTGATATTTTTTTTATCTCTGAAAATAATTTTATATGTGTGTCATAATCAAATCCATCTTTAGTATATCCTACAAAAGAAGTTTTTGTTTCAGGTGCATAAGGTGGATCTAAATAAACAAAATCATTATCATCAACTTGATTTAATGAATCATTAAAATCTAAATTTTGAAATTCAACATTTGATATTAATTTACTTATTTCCTTAACATGTTCGTAATCAATTATACCAGGATTTTTATAATGACCGTATGGAACATTTATTCCATGAGGTCCTTCTCTATAAACTCCTCTGAAACAAGTTTTATTTATAAATAAAAACAATGCTGAACCATAAATATTATTTTTTTCATCTTTTGATAGTTTATTATACGTTGCTCTACAATAATAATAATAAGACTCTTGAGAAGTTAATGCTTCTTCTAAATTAATTGGTGTCCTGTTAATAACATTCCCTTTTATTGATTGAAATTCATCTACAATTTTTTTACAGTTTTCATAGAACTCTAATGGTTTTTTTTGTATATTTTTATATAATGATATTAAAGCAGAATTTATATCATAAGCATAAACCTTTCCATTTACTTTGATTATTTTTGAATTAACCAAAAACAAAAAAGCAAACAACACACTTCCTCCTCCAACAAAAATTTCTCTATAATTATTTATTTCTGATGGAAATTTTTTAGTTAAATAATCTATTATCTGACTTTTTCCTCCAACCCATTTTAAAAATGGTTTTGGAAAATTAAATTTTGTTAATATTTCATTTTTTTCATTTATATTTAAATTTTTTTCAATATCAGAGCAAGTTTTTTCAATATCAGAGCAAGTTTTTTCATGTTCTTTCATATCTCTTTTTAATTTGCAATTAAAAGTACATTTTTCACAAGTATATTTATTCATTTTTAATTATATAAACATATAAAAATACATTTATATACTTTTTTTTTCATTTTTTATTATTTTATTTAAAAAAATAAAACATCTAAAAATTAAAACATATACGACAAAAATATTGTTGAGAATTATTCAAATCCACATCTCTTTGAACAAAGTAAGAAATATGAGGAGATATAACAATTGGAATTTTTGCCATTTGCAAAGTCTTCAAAAAACAAAAATCTTCATGAGAACTGTTTTCAAATTTATATTTTTCAGATATTTCTTTCTTTATTGTAAAACTAATTCCTACATGACCTGCTATAATATTTTTGTCTCTCATTGTTGGAACAACATTATTATATTTATCTATCATTCTAAATATAATACATTGAGCATTTTTATTTATATTTTCTTCTTCTTGAAGGTATTCAATATATTTTGGATGTAAAACATCATCATCATCAACAAATCCAATCCATTTGGAAGTCAAGTTTAAATTTGAATTAATAAATTCAAATGCTTGGTTTCTTACTTTTCCAGCAGAGTTCGGAGGAGAACCTTTTTTATCACATTCTAATATAATAATTTTATCATTTGATTTTGATATTGTTATTATATATTCTTGAATTTGAGGAAAATCAGAAACCTTAATTCCATCAAAAACAATGATACATTTCCATGATTTAAATGTCTGATTATTTAAAGAATCAATCGTTTTTAATAAAGTGTCTCTTCCAATAGTTGGTATAATGAAAGTTATATAAGTACTTTTGTTATCCATATTATAAATAATTTATATTTTTAATTTATGATTTAATTTAAGTTTTATAATATTGTAAAGTTTATCATTTTCTAAACAACATATTCATACATCAAAAAATCTCTGTCTTTCTCTTTAAAATTTAGAAAATGTAAAAATTCCCCGAAACATCTTGATATAATATTTTGAATACTAAATCTGTTATATACAACATGAACTCCCATGACATTAATATTTTCTAGTCTGACAAAATTTTTTTCTCGTTGTGAATCCCAATAATTCCCTAAAATAACTTTTGACAAATCGAAATTATCATCAAAATCATTGTAAGATAAAAGTTTGTCACCCATTTTACAAAAATGATTTTTAAAAATAAAAACATCAATCAAAGGATTTTCAGAAATTAAATCATTAAATGTTTTGTTATCGGGTAAAATAAAAAATTCATCTAAATCATTGTACAAATTGTATTTTGAAAAATTCTTTAAAATATGTAATGAATCATTTATAGCCATTGTTTGAGCATGATGATGTTTTTCAGGTAATCCTTCATTCATCCAATATTTAAAATTCCATTGTGTTATATGTATTTCTATTTGAGGATTAGCATTCAAAACTGGTTTTAAAAGATTTTCTATTTCTTCCCTTATTGATGGTATACACATTGCATTGTAATATAAAAAAAATAATTTTACACCTTTTTCTATATAATATTTTATCCATCTTTTAAGAAGTGGATAATCATTTTGAAACAAAGTCATTGCACTAATAGTTTTATCTTCAATTTTAAAAGAATTTAGTTCAACCTTCCATTTTTTAGTACCATAAAATATTTCTAAAAAACATTTATCAGGTATTGAATCAAGTTCTAAAATTATATTTAATGAAGACTCATAATGGTCATGATGATAAATTATTTTATTTGTAATAGAAATTCCTTCAACAAAAAATTGTATATCTTCTGGTTTTATTGTATTTTTTTTATAATGAATAGAAGTACAATAAATTTTAGAAGAAATTAATGTTATATTTGAGAATAATACCTGATGTCCTATTATAATTGATTTAGGAATATGAAAATAGATTTGATTTCTTTTTTCAATCAAAGGCATCTCATTACTATATAAATTTGAAAAATAGATTTCTTCTTTTCCGTCATTATATTTTAATATAATTTGATTCATATAAAAGTGGAAAGTACCTATTTTTATTGAATTGAAATCATCTAATAAAATGAAGTTAAAGTTTTTGGTATCCAATAAAATTTTTTGATTTATTCCATTTTTACTTATATTTATATTTGAAAAGAAAGAATCTTTTGAACAAGGATAAAATATGTTTTCATTTTCAATTAAAACAAAAAATAACTTTATGTTGTTGTTTGAGTTGTTGTTTGAGTTGTTGTTTGGTTCTATATAATAAATAAATTTTTCTAAATTCATGATTTGGAAACATTCAGTTTTTTCATTTAATGCATCTTCATTAAAAATAATTAGTTGTTTAGAAAAATTATCCAAATAGGATATTATCCACTTGTTTTTATAAAATATTTTATATTTATCATATAAATCATCAAATAAAACTTGATGAATATAGTTATAACTATTTGTTGAATCAGTTATAAACCTAAAGAATACATCAGGTTCCCAGTTTGCCCAAAAAATAATACATCTATTTTCATCTATTTGAATACTTCCTTTTTCAGAAGGTACATCTTTTCTAAAACAATCTTTATTATAGTTATTATTGTTAGATATGTTATCACTAAAACAAATTATTCCTTCCCAGTCTTTATGTATAACTTTTATTTCATAAACATTCATCTAATCATTAACTTGTAAAAAAAGATACTAAAACATTCGAATGAATATACTAATTATACATTATTCTAACGAATATTTGTCAAAACTCGTCCTTTCCATTTTTGAACAAAATAGTTCCAATTATGAACAAATAAATCTTTAAAAGCAACTCCACTGCCTCCCCAATGATGTTCTAAATAACCAATTTGAGGAATTCGAACATTCTTTTTACCTAAAAATAATGATTGCATTGATAAATCAGTATCTTCTACCCAAAATTTACCATAAAAAGGATCCAGACCAAATCCGAACTGAAATAGGTCTCTTCGAAATATTTGACAACAACCAGCAATATGGTCAACTAAGTATTCATTTGGGTCATCATCTGATATGTCTTTTTGATTACCAAATGTCCAACGTTTTATAAATGCACCCGAAACACCAACTAAACCATTCTTCTCTTGATACAATAGGTATTGGATTTTTTCAAAAAAATTTTCATTAATTAATTTAGCATCAGAATCAAGGCTACATATAATATCACCTTTTGCTTCTTGAAATAAAACAATTCTTCCGTGACAAACACCTAAATTTTCATTTGAGTAAATAATTTTTATCTTGGAATGTTTTTTTTTGAATTCATATAAATATTTTTTCATTTCTGGAACACTATTATTATCAAGAACTATCATTTCTTCAATATAATCATTGTTTAAACAACTTATATAAGATTCTAAACATTCTTTTGTCTTATCAATTCTATTATAAGTTAGAAAAACAAGACTTAACTTGTTTTTAATAAATTTTCGAACTAATATATTGTACAAAGTATTTTCTTCAAAAATTCTTTTTTCATTAAGTTCTATTAAAGTTGAATGAGAATATGTGTCCCATAAATGCATACAATAACTATTTTGAACAATCTTTTTATAATAATCTTTTTGGGTTTGTGAAAAATTATTATTAAATAAAACTTCTTTAATATCGTCCCATAATGGATAAAAAAATGAATTTCCATTCATAACGTGGATTTCATTCGGAAATTCTTTTGATAACTTATATGGCAAAATGACTGAATGTTCATCCCAATAATCATCGCGACCATTTGAACGGAAAGACTCATAAGAATCTAACCATCTTTTACAAAAAGAAGATTCTTTTTTGGAAAGAAGAACAGCATTACATAATCCATATGGTTCTGATTCAGTTGAACCATAACTAAATTGTTTATCCATGACAAAGTCATAGTGTAGTAAATTTGAAAAAGAATTAACACAAATAGTATCTATATCTAAGTAAATGCCTCCTCTTTCATATAGTTTTTGTAATCTTATAATATCTGCTTGATGAGCATAATGTTGTAATCTATTTTTAAATATAGTTTGTGGTGGATTAATTTTTTCAAGGATAATTGATTTTTTTATTTTATCCCACCAATAACCATATGGTTCATGGTTGTAGTAAAAATAAACTTTTTCTGGTTTATTAACCATTATTGCTGATTCTATTGCTAAATATTGGTATAAATGAAATTCTTCTGTTTGTGGAATAAGTCCGTAAACAAAATGAATAATATTTGGAATTTTTGGATTTAGACTTTCTTTGTTGTAAATATTTGTTTGGTTATTAGCGATATTTACTTGGTTATTAGCGATGTTTGCTTGATTATTAGCAATATTTGCTTCATTATTGTTTAATTCATTTTCAATAATTTCTTGTTTAATCCAACTTACTTCCATTTGATTTTCATTTATTTCTAATAATGCTTTTTGGTCTGTTAAAATAGAATAAAGTATTTTATTTTTTTTATCAATATAACATTCACATTTATCAGATTTTTGTTCTAATATTATTTTTTCTGCTTTAAAAAAAATATTTTCATTTTCGTGATGAATAAAAATTTCACTATCCCATTTATCCCAAAAAACATTTAAAACTCTACCAGTAATTACAAAATTAGCATTTTCATTGTCAACAGAAGTTCTGTAAAGACGTTTTGAATCCATTAAAAAAATAACATCGTCTTCCCAATCATAATGATTTAATCTCATTTTCTTTTCCATTTTTTGTAATATAACTTATTTTACAAAGAAGAAAATATCCATCATTATCAAACAAATAAAAGAATACTATGAAAAAAATTTACAAGTAAAAATTTCTTTATAGAAGTTTATCAAGAATTATAATACTTAAGTTGATTTGTTTCTTCATACGAACAACGATTTTGAATAATAGTATAAACTACTTTCCAATTTAATTCTAACATTTTAAAATAAGAGTCTTCATTGTAAGTTTTAAATGGTTCAGTCAAAGAATTTATATTAACAAATACATATTTTTTATTAATATTTGAATCATATATATCTAATTTATCTACCTCTTCACCAATATGTATGAAATAAAATGTTAAACTTTTATTTATTAAATTTACTTTTTCAAAAAACATTTCAACAGATTTTATTGATTCACCACCATACCTTACAAAAAATATTTTGTTTTCATTATTGATAATTTCTATTAATCTTTTATATCTACGAATATATTTATCTAAAAATTTTTCATAATCGCAAAATTTAAATTCTGCATCCAAATCATGATGACTAATCATCTTATCAAAATTACTGAATGATACTGATGTATGATTATTTTTATTAACAAAAAATTCTTTATTTATATTTATAAAATCTACGTCATTCCCATTAAGTGATAAAAGTTGATTTATTGCTGATAAAGATACTTCGAGATAATCAAAGAACTGTGTTTGACAAGATTTATTATAAAAATATTTTTTTATACTATCTGACACACCGCAAGCGAAACCAGCAGTAAATGAAGATAAAGATATTATATACATAATATTTCTAACATAGAACATATAAAAAAATATTTTTTTTTCTCCGTGATTATAATTGATATTTTTAGTTATATTTTTAGTTATTATTTTTAGTTATTATTTTTAGTTATTATTTTTATTTATTATTTTTAGTTATTATTTTTAGTTATATTTATTGTTTTTCTAATTTCTAATTTCTTCCATATAATTTGATATATACCATTTGTTTGGTTGAATTTTATCTGACATATTATTTTTATATGTATTTTGTTCATTATAAAAAATTTTATTTTGTTCATTATAAATATAATTTAAGAAATTATCAAAATCATTGATTAACCTATCTTGAAAAATACACATATATTTTTGATTACCGCCTAACCTAGACTGGAAACAACCATTTTCATTATAACAAATAGGCAATCCTGATAATATTGAATAAGTCAATGCATAACAATAAGATTCGTCAAATTCTGATATATGACATATCCCATGTATCTTTTTATGATGTAAATACCCTATTAAATTTTTTTCTTCATAATTACCATGATAAAAAATTGGCATATCAGGTGTAATCTCTTTTTCCGAAAAACCAAATATATGATACTCAATTATTATATCATTCCCATCAATATTAATTGATTTCTTATTTTTAGATAGTTCAATAAAACTATTTGCTCCTTTATAATTACAAAAATTTCCTACAAATGCAATCCTGATACAATTATCTATTTGTGGAATACATTTATTATTATGGTGATGCAAAATATCCATATGGGGAACAACTGATATTTTTGAAAAGTATTTTTCTAGTGAAATTTTTGTTTGATATTGCGAAATTATTTTTGAATCAGGAAAAATAATTTTATTTACCAATGAACATATTTCATTAAAATAATTTATATGAATATCTTCAGGGTTTATATTTGAATAGTCTTTTGCTATAATATTTGGATTTTCAGGAAATAACCATTGATAATCATGAATTGTCAAATAAATGATTGTTTTAGGGTTCTTTTCTTTAAATTGTTTTATTTTTTCAACAAATGCTGTATAAGAATTTGGTATTGATGGAGAACCAGATACAAATGATTGTAATAAAAAACTATGAATATGTATAGCGTTTATATTAGAAAATTGTTGTAAAATATCAATTGGTTTATCAAATTGATTGTAATAAATAAATTCATATTCTGGAAAAATATATTCTATATCTTTCATATGTTTATAAGTTCCTCCTCCAATGTGACCAAATACCAAAATTGATTTTCTTTTTGGAGAATTGTAATGTTCCAAATATTTTCTTTGAAAACTAGATAAATAATCATAACCATCAATATTATTAGGTTCTAATACACATTGTTCATTCCATTCATTCCAAGAAGATAAAAATAAGAAATCTTGGACAGGGTTTGGGTCATTATTTATTTTTTCAAGTAGTTTTGAAGTTGTGTTTCCAAAATTTTCTGGATTAATATATTTAAATATATGAGGATATTTTTCAAATTCTCCATTTGTATAATTTCTTCTAGGAACATTATTCCATTGAACATTTATACCTCTATGTTGAATATCATGAATCTTTGGTAAATCAACAATTTTATCATACAAAGTATTACCATCATATAGAAAAAATTCTGACCTCCTAACATCTTTTTCTTTTTCTCCACAAATAACATAATGGTCATATCCTTGATTATGTTTTCCTTGTAGAATCATCTGTCTTACATCTCTGTTTTTCTGTAGGTATAAAATTTCATCATAATCGTCAAATATTTTAACATTATCTGGAATTACAACATCAGTATAATGAGTTGATGTTGCATATCCTGGTTCAAATTCAATTCCTCCTTCAATCTCTTCAATATTAAAACGATTATCAAATGGACCTAAAAACCTCATAAAATGAATTCCAGATGGTAGTCCATTTTTTTTAGAAAGTTCATTCCATAAATAAATTATTTTTTTTATTGATTCAATATCTTTTTCTTCAATACGATAAAAAATAAATATTGGTCTATTCTTTTCACGTATATAGTTTTTATGTTTAAAAAATTGTAATAAGTAATTAAAATGCTCTATATTTCCTTGTTCATCTGAATAATCTTGTTCCAATAATACTTCATCATTACCCCCATCCCAACGTCTTGTCCATTGTTCATTTGCCCAACAAAACATAAAAGGTTTGTCAGGTTGTCCATCATTTAACATCATTTCAAGTGGTTTGTACATAACTTTTTTATTTTTAAACCAATAATGATAATAACAAAAGCCATAAATATTGTATTTATCTGCAATTGCTTTCATATATAGTCGATGAGAATAGTCTAAAATGTTATAATATCCTATATCTTGATGTGGTTTTTTAATAAGTTCTCCGTGTACTTCATCGGGAATTTTACTTAAAAGAGACCATTCAGTAAAACCTTCTCCCCAAAATTGATTATTCTCTGGAATTTCATGGAATTGAGGGAAAACAATTGCAATAGGTTTAACTTCTTTTTTAGAAGAAACATTACAATAACTTATTTTTGAATTTACATAATACTTTCCGTGGCAATTAAAATAAAATGTTTCTTGACCGTATTTTTCCCAAAAGATATGAAGTTTGTTCTTTTCAAATAATAGACGTCCCCTTTCGATTGGATAATTTTTTCTAAACAATATTTTTTTATCAAAATCAATAACACCTATATCATTCCATTCATTTGTTATTAACGGTATTTCATAGTTACATTGATTATCTATATGAATAAATACACAATGATTTCTTCCAAAAGTTTTTTTCTCAAAAATTTCAATTCCCCATTTTTCCCATTCAACAATTAATTTGTTGTCAATAAATTTATATGTTCCTTTTTCTTCTGTACAATACATTCTAAAACAATTTTTATTATCTATAAAAATTAATACATCAATCCACTCTTTTGTTAAGATCTGAACATTTTCAATAAATACATTCATTCTCCTAAAAACTTAGTAGAATAAATTTAATTCAAAAAAACTTATAAAATATTTCTATATTATCTATATTTTTTATATCATTTATAACAAACAAACACCTGATATATCTTTAACAATTGGATAAATTAACTTATATTCATCAAATATAAAACGATGGTAAGGATGTGTATTTGTATCATCTTGAAATAAAAACCCCATTTTTGCATTAGGATATTTTGAACAAATCCAGTTTTCAGCACGACATCTTGTAAACACAGATTGTTCTGTTAAGTCTTCTGGAAGTATTGGTAGATTTTCTATATAACTTTTTTTAGACCACCAAAAATTACCTGAATAATGAATACAATGTTCGTTTGAAACTGATACTAAATCTTTTGATTGTAAAAATTGATTACAAAGATTTACTCCAATTGTGTCATATTCATTTAAATAATCTAAGCAAGTTTGAAATTTTTCAATAATAAAATATGACATCATTTTTCTCCAAGACAATACACAATCCATATTTCCTCCAACCTTTCTTACTCCTTTGGTATGAACATAACCTATGTATGCTTCATCAGAATTATATAATTTTTTTACATATGACAAAATATAATTTATTGTTTTTATTTCATAATAAAGTACTTGAGGGTCCATATATAGTATTTTAAATTTAGGGTCAATAAATGGTATCAATGCATTTATTGTTCCAACTATACCAATAAGTATTTTATCTACTCTATCATATAAACCAGATGACCTAACATCTTTTATAATATCTTCAAAAATATCTATCCCATTATTATTTGTACAAACATGAATAAATAGATATACAGGAATATTTATTGGGCAGTTTACTTGACAGTCCAATTGAGAATTTATTTTTTTATTTTCTAAATTGTTAAAATAATTTTCTTTAATCCATTCTTTATCAGATATGCTTAAAAAAACTTCTTTACCCCATTTTTCCCATTCAATTTCAATATATTTTTTTGAAGAACCTCCATAAATAGTATAAGTACCTATTTCTTCTGGTTTATTAAGTCTATGCAGAGTGTGATTTGTAGAATTACATATAATTTGGTCTTTCCATTCTTCTTGATAAATCCAATATTTTACAAAATTATCATAATTATATTTTGTTTGTGATTCAGAAAAATATAAATAACTATCTCTTGTTTTAAAATTTTCTATATCAGACTCACCCCAATAAATTATGAGTTCTTCTTTTGATTTTATTTCAAATTTAAATTTACCTTCTTCACATTCAAAAATATCATTGTTATTTTGGAATTGAAGGATCCCTTTTTGGACTTTGTCTTTTCTAATTAAAAAAATTTTATTCATTTTGTCCCTTACTATATATTATTCTTTTTCATTGAAAATTTTTCGAATTCAAATATTGCTTATAAAACAAATATTTTTACTTCTTCATTCAAAATTAAATTTATATTATCACTATTGAAACA
>JACCED011617717.1_pt1 | contig 36075 bp, 25 predicted proteins | sample 7455021 | NCBI WGS metagenome assembly JACCED01 (sample SAMN15323456, study PRJNA562643) | freshwater metagenome | isolation source: river surface water | place: USA:Blue River Watershed | collected 2017-08-19
AAGGTGGTTCACTTGCTTTAACTTTAATAAATGAATTTAATGATTCACTAACATCTTTAAGAACACTTGAAGATAATAAAGCTAAATCAGATTCGGAATTACTATTTTTAATATTATTTCGAATCATTAAATGTTATGCATTAATTACTAGAGAAAATTTACAAAATACTATTCCAAGTGATTATAAACATTTAATAGAAAGATATAGAAATGTATCGTTCACAAATTTTATTGAAAATTTTTATAACTTTTATGATTTTATAGTTGTAAGTACATTATTAGAAGGATCTGATGTTGTCAATATCGAAATAGATTCAGGATATGATGATATTGAATATAAATATTTTAATGCTATGGAAGCAGCAATAACATATATATTAACTTATTATAATATTACTTTAGACCCTAAAGAAATTACAAAATATATTTATACAATTGTACTTGTATTATACTTATTCACTACAAAATTAGATATTAATAAATTTGATCAAAAATTAATCCCAACCATTACAAATTATACTTATCTATATAGTGCACTAATTGATAAAACTAATCAAATTAAATTTGACCAAAAAATTATTGATTCTAAAAAAACGTTTCAATATTCAAAAAAATGTAATATAAATTTTAATAATTTATTTTATACTACATTTAACAATGGTAGTATACCAAATTATTTTATAACTCCAGGAGAAATTAAACAAGGGTCAGAACCATTTTTAACACAGAGAAATATTGATATTAAACAATATTTGAATTTACGATCTAAACTTTCGTCAATATATCAAGCATCTCAATACATTGTGTTACATGATGAGAATATTAATTCATTATTAAATGATGAATCAGAATCAATTGTTAAAAAATATGGAATATCTTTTATTGATTTGAATTCAGTTGAAATAAAATTAATAGATGCTTTATCAAAGTGTACATTTGACTCGAAACTTTTAATAGATGAAAATGGTATGATTGGCAGAATTGCAGATAAAAGTAAAGAAATTGTAAAATATATACAACAATATGTTGCCATTATGAATTCATATCAAAAAAAACCTTTGAATACGAAAAAAAAGGGTGGAAAACCTACATCTGAACAACAAAATCAACCAATACAATTAACAGATGTTAAATTTTTTAACGAGGCAATTAAATATTGTAATAATCCTTCTAGTCTCACAAATATAGCTTCTACACAAGAAATAAGTAATATTATAGTGAATATAAATAAATATTACGGTGAAATAATTGGTGAAAATATAAAAGCAACGACAATGTCATTTGCTAAATCAATTGTTCAAATGATGTTTGAATTATATAAAAAAATAGATACATTAGTTGATCAAGATACAAGAAATGTTTTAGCTACATATTTATATGTTTATAATTTAGATGATCAAGACTTTATTGATTGGATAAAAACTGGTACAGAATACAAACCACAATTTATATCTTTATTAGCTAAAGAATTTGAAAAAAATAATTTGTTAAAATACAAACAAGTATTTTTGTTAAAAGAACTTCCACAAGATGCAAATAGTTTTTTAAATGAAACATTAAATTTTGCAGAAAAAACTGAAGCCGCCGGTGGTGGTATTAAAAATTTAATTACTAATACAATTGCCAAAACAAATAATGTAGTAGGTAATATATTTTTAGGAAAGGCAGATGAATTTACAAAAAATATAAACACAGATACATTTGATATTAATCAAATATTTAAGCGTAAAGATATTAAAGCTTTAAAACCAGATGAACTTAAAATCATAGGAGATAATCTTATATTACAAGGTATAGTTACTAGATTAAATAATTATACAAATGGATCATTGGAATTAGAAAAGATACAATATCCTAAAGATGTAACACAAGGATTTAATAATGTTTTATCTCTAAACCCGGATGCTAGAAAACTATACGGAGATTCTTTTAATAAATATATTACATTAGTTAATACTCGCAAAAATTTAGGAAACGAAATATTAATTGATCCATTAAGACAATATTTAGCGCAAAATGGTAAAATAGTTCCATCATTGTTAAATCCCAATACCAAACCCGCGACTATCCAAGCTAAGAAATCAACAAATGCACCAAAAGAATACACTCCTGAACAAGTTGGGTCTCCACAACAACAATTTGGAGCTCCACCTCCATTTGAACCTAAAGGTGGACCATCTCTATTACCTGTTACAGATAATAGAGATCATGAAAATTTACCTACATGTTCAGGACCTAATTGCAAAAAACCTGCAAATATTCCACCTGAAGAAAATATTCAAGCTGAAAGACCTGCAAATCCAAATGAAAGACAACCAAATGAAAGACAACCAAATGAAAGACAACCAAATAATCAAAATGAAAAACCACCTTCTGCAAATCAAAATGAAAAAGCAGGAAATATTCCTAATGAAAAACCGAATATTAAATTAATGAATATGGCAACATCAGAGCCTTCCAAATCAAAAAAAACAGCCGAAACTACAATAAATAAATATGTAAAAGATGTAGAAGTATATTATAGTCTTGTAAAGTCTAAAAATTCAAAATGGATTGCAGACATGATTACATTATCAAATGTTCAAATGCAAGAAGTAAATAACCGTGTCGCTAAACTAAGAAATAAAACTGCATTGCAACCTGGTCAAGAACCAAGAATACAAAGACAAATTGCAATGGCTTATAAACAAATGATTAGTACAACTTGGGAAAAAGCAGATGTAAATCTAGCATTAAATAAAAACTTTTTCTTAAAAACTGGAAGAAAAAAAATACAAGAAATAGAAAGATATCTAGAATTATGGAAAGGAAATCAAGCAAAATTAACCCAATATAATCAAATAGAAACAGAATATAATAATTTAATTAAAAATATAGAAGCAGATAATGATAGTTTTTATAATAAACTTATAACAGATGTGATTGAAAAAAGAATATTATTATATGGTGGATCAAGTACAGGTCAAGCCGGTGGATCAGATGGAGGTGCTGCAGGTGGAATTATGGTTTTAGAAGATGAAGATAGACTATCAATTGAACATAAGTTTGAAGCAATGCAAGACCATGTAGCTGCTAATAGAAATAAAATAAAATCTTATTATAACTTAAACTATAGCATAATGGATATAATAATGGATTCACAATTCTTTGTATTGTATATTATCAAAGCTATAAGAATATTATTTACATACATCTCTCTATTTTTAGCTACACGTATATTCTCACCTATATATGAAGATGTTGTTTATGATCAAAAGAAACTACCTCCACCCTTATGGCAATATTTATTAATATTCCTAGGATTTGATATCGGTTTTAATACATTCCTTGTTGTACTTCTATTTTTACTACAATTCTTATTCAAGACAGACGATAATAGTTTCATCGTTGACAAATATCTATTCTATAAATATTTAACAGACTATGTTATAAGTATGGTATTACTATTAGCAATCGCATTCATGATTTCTAGAGTAGTAACTGATAAGAAATACTTTAAATATAAATATGAAGGTCTAAGAGCAATTAGAGCTTATGAAAGCATGGTATTTAATGTATCGATTGCAGTATATTTATTCCCATATTTCATGATCATCTAAATATTATATAAAGAATTTATAATATTAATCAATATAGTATGTTAATTAATAATTTTTATAAAAAATATTTAGTAGCTACATTATCATATGGATTAATTAGAAAAGGTATACAGATGAGGGATGCAACGATATCACATTATGATAGAAGAAAAAATGAAACGATACGAATTCCTGTGTTACTTAGTGATAAAGTAATGGTTACAGGATTATCAGGTATTGTGTCTGTATATTTATGGCCAATTTATATGTACAATGATCTAAGAAAACTAGAAATTGATATTAAAAATGTTCGTCATGACTGGTATTATGATAGTACTGATAAATATTTATCAGATTATATATTTTCTTAAAATTATATAAACACTAGCTCCATAATTATTTTAAATGTTTCCAAGAATTGAAAAAATGATGTATTCCATTAAACAAGGGAATAAAACCTTTGGTCTAATGCATGGTGAACAATTTTATATAATTGGGTTTTCAAGTGATAAAATGGCAAGAAGAGTGCAATATAATTTACATCCATCACCATATATTCATTTGAAAAAAAATAACAAAATCGAATTAGATATAATGAAAAAGAAAATAAGTATAGACCCATGTGGTGAATTACGTGTCCAAAAATATATTGGAAGTCCTTCTGATCCTTTAAATGACGGAAATTATCATATAAGCATTTATTATGATTCAGAATTTCTAATGTATCCTTATAAAAAAATGGTAGGGTTAATTATTCCATATGAAATAACTGATGAAACTGATACAGAATTTAATCTTCTAAGTACAGTTATCGATCCTTTCTTCGATCCTGATTTATATAAATCATCTATTGATAATAAATTGTGATAATGCATCTGTTGCATTAGTAATCATATCATCATTATATAATGTCATTTTTCTAATTATACTAAAATATTTATTATTATTTATATTTGATTTCAATAATATGTATAATAATGTAAGAGCAAAATTATAAGTGTCTAATGTATATTTATATCTATTAAATAATTCTTCATCATTTTTTGTTTGTTCTATACAATTTACAAAATTATATTTAATATCTGACCATAATTTATTAAATTTCTTCCGTAAAATAGGATCTATTAATAAAGGACATTTAGCAGATATAAATGGTAATTTACCTTCGAATAATAATAAAGCCATTTGTGTAGCTAATGATCGGGATATAGTATTTCTAGACTTGTTGCGTATCATGAAATATAAACCAAGTGGTGTACCAGATTGCATAGAACCACCATATTTATAATTTTTATTATATTTGTATATAGGATATAATCTACCCCAGTCAATTAATTTATATTTACCATCTTGACATAACATTATATTTTGTGCTTTGATATCACCATGATAATACTCATTACTATGTAATACTATTAAACTATCTAACGTATCTTTAATTATTTTATTGATATCATTTTTGTCTACATTTTCTAGTTTATCTAGAGTTTTCGAACATTTCTTACTAAAATAATAATATTGAGTTATATTATTCTGTTCCACAGATAATCCCAATAATGTGTGATTCTGATATTTCATATCACATGAAACCAACATAGATTCATGTCCTTTATATAAATTATTAACAGCTATTGTATTCATTATATCATCCATCATATCTTGTCTGGCTATATCTGGTTTATAATAATATTTAACAGCTATATTATTACCTGTATTTTTAATAAAATTTATAAAATATTCAATATTTCTAATAGTTATTTCATCAGGTGTATATATTTTAATAGATTTTATAGAATTATTTTTGTATAATGTATCTAGATGTTTACATAAAACATTCTGTTTTAAACTATCATTTGAAACATCACAACATAAATCAATCAACATACCATGAGCGCCAATACCATTAATAATACCACAACCTGTATTATTTATATTATATTCTAATAGATTGAGTAAATCATTAGCATTTTTTATATAAGCGCCTGTTATTGGTGATTTCTCTAGTAAACATAATATATCAGCTAGTGGTATTAATTCTGATATATTGTTCTTTTTTGATATATAAAATAACATTAAACCTAAACTCCATAAATCTGTTGTGAATTTGAAATGTTCAAACATATCACGACCATTTTTAAAGGATGGAAGTATCTTTTCATAAAAATTATTATAACACATCTTTGCATAATTTACACATTCATCTCTTAAAATATCATCCTTTTCATGATTAATCAACATACAATCATTCAAATAATTATTGATATAAAAAATCCAATGTATCCAAAAATGTACACCATAATATACAGGAGAAGAACCACGAAGATATGGTTTTAATTTTTTTAATTTAGATACATTTTTATAAGTTAATGATTTCGATAAATTCCAATCTATTAATTTAAAATCACCATTAGAACATTTCAACATTATATTATCAAATTTAATGTCACAATGAGCAATATTATTTTTTTGAAGTATTATTAAAGTATCTACTACATTTTTTAAAAATAATACAATTGTTTCTTTATTTAATTTAGTTTTCAAGACATATTCTCTAAATCTCATACCACATTTCCCCTGAAATGTAACATATAATTTCTTTTCACCATAACTAATAATACAACCTATTATATTTTTATTTTTATATTTAATTACATCGCCAAGAGTAGTATATTTATCAATTGATTTTCCAAAATAGGAATAAATTTTGTTAATACTTTTAAGTTCATCTGTAAAATCTTCAACATCTGAATAATATTCTTTTGTTACTATATTTTTTGATGAATTTACAATTTCAACAAAATGTTTAGGATCTAATTTATGTTTTTTTAAATCAAAATCATATCCTATGATAGAATCTATTTTAGTATTATTTAAAAAATAGCATAAAGTATCTTTATCATTTGGAACACATGTATCATATACCTTTCCTGTTTTACCAGGTGTTCCCAATATACTTCCTGCTTTCATTTATTATATAAGAATTATAAAATTTGATCAATAAATTAAGATATTTTAAATTAAAGATTATGGAACAAACGATTGAGCAACAAATAGAATTGGCAAGACAAGATACTATCCCAATATGTTCTATATGTTTGGAAGAAGTAACAAAAGATAAATTTATTACTAAATGTAATCATGTATTTCACATTCAATGTTTTGCAAAATTTATTGAGAAAAATTTTGAAAAAAAATTAATTCCATGCCCAAACTGCATGATAGAATTTGTAAATATATTTAATCCAAGAATCTTGTATAATGAATTTCATCCACAAGCTGCAATGCCATCATTATATCATAATATTGAAACACCAATCAATCTTCCACCAACAGAACATGTTACTATTCAAATACCTTCAAGATATACTTCAATACAGAATAATTCAAGACAGAATAATTCAAGATATAATTCAAACAGTTCTAATCATCAAAATCGAACTATAAGAAATATTCAAGCAAGAGAAGAATATAGACGTGAAAATACAGATATGTGTCGTGCCGATAATAGAGATAAATCATATTGTTGTGGTATATCAACGCTAGTTGTCGTAACAGTTATTTCTCTTTTGATATATGTGTTTACTAATTTATCAAATGACTAAAATTATAGTCTACGACATGTATCCCAACGCATGACAACATATAGAATTAGATATACTAAACCGAATAGATATGCAAAGATAGCAAAGATTACTTTCAAAAATACATTGTAACTTAATTTAGTATTACATTGCCAACTTAGAAAAGCTGCATATAGACCAATAACTACACCTAATAGAAATGATAATACATCTGAAACTGAAATCTTCTTTTTTTGAGGGGTCTCTACTAGAACAGGACCATTTTCAGAAGCAATAAAAGTTGCACGGGGGGTAATTAGTTTTTTGCCGGCATCAGTGATTGTTTTTGTAATGGCAAATACATCCATTTATTATTATGAAATAATTTTTTTTATTTTAAAGGATTAATTTTATTTTAATCTTAAAGTTAATTTTCTAAATAATTATTTATTTTACTTATCAAATTATCTAAACCATCAATACAATATCTTTCACTTTCATGTTTATTTTTAACAATTTCAGAATGAGCAAAATCTATTAAATAAGCTTTACATGTTCTAAAGTCTTCTTTATCATAAATAATATATACAGACATTCCAATTAACATTAAATTTGTTTTTTTAACTGTTTCAACAAGATGATTTTTTATATTATTCAACTCTCTTGATACACTTGTCATTATAATTTTATTATCTTGCAAATATTTCTTAATTAATGCATCACTATCATATAATTTAATATTTTTCTTAGATAAATTTTTCATAAAATTACCTCCTGTAACTCTATAGTTTGCTTCATTTGTTAATGCATTTCCTAATCTCATTTTAAATGTTTTTACTAATGAATGTAATAGCGGATCACCATTATCAAGTAACTCTTGTAAATATGCTGTATATTTACCCAGTTTAATATCAATTTCACAAGGATTTTTAAAATTTTTTTTTACATTTTTTAATAATAATCTTCGTTGACCATTAAAGTCGCATATACCATCATATTCGGGTATTATCTTAATAATTGGTAACTTTCTCTTATAAACATCTCTATAAAATTCCAATTCTTTTCTATTTGTAAGTTTTGCACAATGATTATCAACTGTTTCTAACAATCCATTCTGATGACCTCCGGAACTCTTGGATTGACATTTATTTTCTTTTTTCAATACACATTTTTTTATCATTTTTGCATTTTATTCAGATAAAAAAAAGATTATAGAATTAAATGAGGAAAGAAAATATAAACATATTCATTCATAGACGGGATTTTAGAATTGATGATAATACTGCTCTAAATAAGCTCATAGAAACAGAATCAAATACTAAAATCCTTCATATATTTATTTTTAATCCAAAACAAATAGATCCAAAAAATAACAAATATTTCAATAAAAACTCTATTGAATTTTTAATTCAAAGTTTACATGATCTAAATGATCAGTTAAATGATGGATTACATTATTTTTTTGGTACAGATACTGAAATACTCTCGAGATTATTATTATTATTTCGTATAAATTTTATAGCATTTAATAAAGATTACACACCATTTGCTATTAAAAGAGACAATGAACTAATTGAATGGTGTACTTCGAAAGGTATAGGATATATAGTTTCTGATGATTATACACTTTTCAAATTTGATGATATCCAAACGAAATCAAATACACCTTATGAAGTTTTTACACCTTTTTATAATACATGTCTACAAAAAATTAAAAATGTACCCGAGTGTGTAAAATTAGATAAAAAAAAACACAAAATAGTAAAAAAGAAACACCTATCTATTAAAAATATAGATCAATTTTATTTTAATACACCAAATCTAAATCTCGCAAGTAAAGGAGGTAGAACTAATGGAATGATAATAATAAACAAAATATTAAGTGGTAAATTTGTTAATTATAAAAAAACGAGAGATTATCCATATTTAGATAGCACAACACATTTAAGTGCATATATCAAATATGGGTGTGTATCTATAAGAGAAGTATTTTTTGCAATGAAAAAAAGACATGGAATAGAAAATAATGCATTATTAAGAGAATTAATTTGGAGAGAATTTTATGCACATATAGCTTATCATTTTCCACGTGTTTTGATAAGTCAAATCAGCGGTAAAAATCATGCATTTAAAGAAAAATATGATAAAATTCCGTGGACTTATAATAATTTTTATTGGAAATCATTTATAAATGGTGAAACTGGATTTCCTTTCGTAGATGCGGGTATTCGTCAATTAACAACAACAGGATGGTGTCATAATAGAGCGAGAATGGCAATTGCATCATTTGCTTCCAAAGATCTTCACTTACCGCCAAATGATGTAGAAAGATGGTTTGCTTCTAACCTTATAGATTATGATCCATGTTCCAATTCTGGAGGCGTACAATGGGCATATGGTATCGGAAGTGATGCTCAACCATATTTTAGGATTTTTAATCCATTTTTACAAGCTATTAAATATGATCCGAATGCAAAATATATAAAAAAATGGATTCCAGAATTGAAAGATATCCCAACCGAAATTATTCATAAATGGAATGAATATATTGACACAGATGATAAAATTAATTATCCTTCACCAATCGTAAATCATCAAGCTAATTCCAAGAAAGCAATATTATTATTTACATCTGTATAATCAATTCACCTGGGCGCAAACAACTATCACCACATCTGGAATATTGTGTTTTATTTGGTTGCATATTAACTATATCACAATTACTTCCACCAACTGATTGTTGTATATAAGAACATTTATCTGATATATTATCACACTCATCATCTGATAAGTTAAAAATAGGATATGTATAATTAATATCTATTTCACTCTGTAATTTATGTATATTTTGTAATTCATTAAATATATTCTTTATCAATGATTCCATTACATTGTATCTATCAAATACATTATTTAAAATATCTAAAAATTTAATTATTATATCTAGAGATGTATTATCTGCTAATTTCAACATTAAACATATATTTTTTTGAATATCCATAATTTTATCATATTCGTCTTGTAGTTTTTCATATAACATTTGTTTTATACTTTTATCAAGATCAGCTGATATAATATGATTATATAACTTCATATATCTTTTCATTTCTTTATTATACATTTCAACAAGTGTATATTTTACTTTTCTTATTATAATCTGTAAATCCTGTCCAAACTTTTCATTTATTTTGTCTTGATAAGTTGACTTTATCATATTCTGCTCATATTGATATTTTAATACTAATTCAAGTATATCATCCATATTTTATATATTATGTAAAATGTTATATAGGTTTTTCTAAATTAGATAATATATTTTTAAAAAAACTCTTTGTATCTTCTGGATTATGATAACACCAGATTTTGTGAAATCCCAATGATTCTTGACATATAATCTCTTCCGAACTAAATATCAACGCTTCTTTCATAGTTGGCATATTTGCATCTAATTTTTTAAGAAATTTAACAAAATATACGTCTTCTGGAATATTGTTCAGATTCTTATAAAATAAATTCTTTTTCTCTTTCTGATAGGTTGATGTAATTTTCCTCATAAATTCAATAGTTCTAAACGAAAAACCACCATTACCAACTAAATCTCTGTTTATATGATCTTTTAAATATTTATTATCTGGTACATCTATCCAAGGTGCACCTACATAATCAAATTTCATAAAACGCTCAATACCCTTTCTTAATAAAACACCATCATCTTGCACTATTAAACATTTTTCATAATTTTGTAAATCATTCCAGAAATTTTCATCCATCAATAATTTGTTATAAATATCAATATGAAATTTTCGAGTATCTAATAATGGTGTATGTATTATTTCTGCTATAGAACCCAACCATTTTTCATAAAATGATAAACCTTTTTTACTTGTATATATTCTACATTTCCATGTTGCATTAACATTGCACATTGAAAATAATACTGATAATATTGATAAATAATTCGGTCTATTATCTACCAATATCATTATATTTGAACTCTTATCATTTGGTAGTGCAATTTTATTATTTAAACCAATTATTTTATCTAAATGTTTTATGAAATATATCATGGCAAAATGTATATATAATAACATACCATTTCGTGGATTTTTACTCCTTATTGGACAGGAATATTTAATATGTAATTTCCATAAAGATTCCATTAATTCTGTATCCAATATATAATTCATTGTTATTGCACTTCGCATTAACAATTTCTTTTGTATTTTACCATCATCTGTTGTAATAAGTTTTTCTATTACAGATCCTATATCATCAATGCTATTCACAAGTATACCATTAATCATATGTTTAATATATACTGTCTTACCAATATTAATAATAATACTTCCATTCATCATATATTGCAAATAATGTGTAATATCATCCCCTTCAGATATTACAAAATCATAGAATTTACCTGTATCATTATTTTCTATATACACATTTGGAATATCCTTTCCAAATATTTTTTCACTAGTTAATTGAGTTTTCGTACTTAATATATAAATAGAATCACTATCATTTGTAGTTATTTTATTTGTATATGAATCATATACAATATAGGATTCTAATGGATATTTATTATTATTTTCTGGTACTAATTCCACCGAATTAATAATATAACGATCATATAATTGATGTTTTGATGTTTCCATATTATTTTTAATTACAGGACTTCGTAAATAATATAATGAATTTTCTCTTGTGATTGCCAATGATTTACATGTTGGATATAAATTATGAGAAATAGTAACATGATATTCACATACGCTTGGTAATATTGAATATAATTCTGGAGTTATATTTGGAAATGTAAATAAGTCGTCATGCCATATACATGGATAATTTAACAAAACAACATGTTTATCTAGTGATTCATATGCAGATACGATAGTTTTGATTACATCATCTGGAACAGTATTATCGTCAACATAAATAGATACATTATTGATTAATTTCAAACAGAAATGGTAATCTTTATATAAAATATATTGTTTTTTTTCATAATCAGTCATAAATTTATGATCTAGTTCTGTAAAATTAATAGGTTCATCATAATCATCAAATGTACTAGATGATATTTCATTATAGTTATCATATGTTGTACATTTTTTCTCTTGTTTTATAATTTTAATAACAGTTGAAATCAAGTTATTATCATCTAAATTTACTGAAAATCTATATCTTAGTTTATCCTTTATAAAAGATTCTATAAAATTTTGGGATTTTAATTGCTCTATCAATAATGAAAACTTTTTGAAAATATCATCCAAATTAAAATTCTTCATTACACCAAGTCGTACATGCATAAAAGAATTAATAACTTGTTCAAAAATAGTTTTATCAATATTTATAATTGAATCTATATTATAATTAAATTGTCTAGTAAATCCTACAAAATCTTTCTTAGTTGGATAAGTTTTATATATAACATTCCAAATATATGAATATGTTATACTTAATTTTAGAAATGGATGACTGCAAATAGTCTGTATATTTATACCATTTTCATTAACTATAAATTTTTTTATGAAATTTTCATCAGGATAATAATCAAATATATTTGCAAAAATATCAAGTATTATTTTATTGAACATTATATTATAATAGTATTACTTTTGCTCTATATGTGAAGAAACGCATACTAAATTATTCGTAATAAAGGTTTCTTCTTGTTTTTCTAATATTATATTCCATACTCTATCAAACATATCAGTTTTTTCAACATAATATTTAATTTGTTTTGTTTCATCTGTTGTTGGAAATACTAAATTAATCCAGTTACATAAAGAATTAATATTATCAAATGATTTATCTAATCTATCTGTAAATCTTACCGCAAATGATAATCCTTCTTTTATACCATTTATATATTCAATTCTAAATGGATTATAAATATCATCTGGTATATGTTTTGTCTTTAAAATATCTAGAATACAATGTGGAATACTATTTTTTTCTATTATGTATTTAATTAAACATTTACCTTCTAATATTTCAATATCTTTTATACAAATTACACTTGATAAACATCTATTTAATTGTTTAATAGATGATACAAATGATTCTGTTTTTATGAGCAATACTACATTTTTTTCTGATACCATTCCAGAAGCAACTAGTAATCCTAATACAAAACCAAATTCAAAATTATAAGTAATCGCATCATTATATGTTATTCCTGTCCATTGTATATTTTTCGAAGAAGGTAATATAATACGATCTGAATTTGTTATAATTTTCTGATCTTCTGAAATAATAATAGGTAAATGCCATGCTTCACTATTTATAGTCATTAATTGTTTTTTCCCTGCATATCTTATTTCTTTAACTTTCACTAATTTTCCATCTTTATTTATAAGATAATCAGCTGGTGTAATATGTATAAGTGGTTTGTAATGTCCTGATGATAAAAGTATATTGCAGTCATTTGTTAATCCGTTTTTAATTTTTAAATTCATTCGTGATGTTTTTAACATTTTTTTAAATTCTCCTTTGATCATAATATGATTTTTTCTTTATTTGTTTATTTCCGTGATTTAAAATAAGCATCGAGGTTTTTATTAAGATTTTTATCTGTTCTATAAATAAAATGGGCGCATCAACTAGCACACCAGTAACAAATGACAATATTGCAAATGTTAATTCAGATAAATTATCAATGGAGATTGTTTTAGATAAAGGAGTAAAATCACAAATCGATAAACTAAGTGAATATGTTTCAATGTTTAATTCTAATGATGTCAAACCACTTTTACAAGTTATAGATGATTATAAAATTAATCTTGAAACATCTACTGGTAAAAAATATGAACTCAATAATGTAAAGACTTTTGTTGGAAAATTCCATCAAGAACTTCTTGACAAAATTGCAAAAGACTTTCCTACTATGACTGAACAAGAAAAACAACTTAAATTAAGTGAAAAACTTAAAGATAAAACACTACCTGATTATCTTAAAAATATTTATGATAATAAACTTGGTGAATTACGCGGAGAAGTCATGAAATCACCTATTGTAGCAAAAGATGCTAAAATGACTCAAAGTATTGATCGTATTTTTACAGATATAACTGGTTTGAAAGCAAAATATAAATATTTTGAATACAAATATATTCAACTAAATCTATTCTTGATCGTATTCATTCAACATACATATACAACTATGGATAATTTTATTAATACTGTTTTAGCTTATACAGTATCTAGAGATACATCACGTTCAGATGCTTTACGTGAATTAATTAATCTTTTACTTGAAATTATGAAACAAGCAGAATTAAATATCGATCAAAAAGATTTTGATTCAATAGAACAATTAATGTCTGTAGTAGAAGGTTCTATTAAAGAAAAACAAGTTGCTCTAGGACAAGCAGTAGAAAAAGCACGTGTTGAAGCTCTTGATGAAATGCTTAAACTTGTTATGGCACATCATGATATGTTTAGTGACAAGGCTGCACAAGATTTCGCATCTCCCAATAATGATAACGAATTCTTCCAAAACTTTACAGTTAGACAAACACCTGTAGGATCTAAACAACCACAAAATGTAAGATCAAGACCTTCACAAGAAACTGTTTTACCACCTGATAATAATGCTGAACCAAGAGGAAGTCAATTTGGAGGTTTTGTAAGAGATCATTCACAATTTCCACAAGCATTCTATAAACTATAAAATTTTCTATTTATAGTGTATTAGTGTTTTCTCTAGTGTATTAGTGTGTTCTTTTTTGATATATCAGGGTTTTAGTGTGTAAAAAAAGACATACCCACTTTTAATTTGTTGCATTGCATTATTAGTGTCTAGTTTATTTACAGACAAATCATCTATTAGATACCAATTGTCATCTGGATGTTTACACACTGCAATATAATGACCTCCGAAAAAAGAACCATAATGTATCGCAACACTTGTCAATTGATATACACACCGTTTTTTTGTCAAAGTATATTCAGTTATATCAACTGTTTCTGGAATATCAATTTGTTTATTATTTTTATCTAAATTTTCAGTAAATCTTTTTAAGGATATAATTAAAATTTTAGGATTCCTCCATAACTTGGTTACTTTCTTACTTTTACATTGACATTTACATTCATCACACCTCCATTTAATATTTGATTCATCACCCGAGTTATCATTTAATGTTTCTTGACTCATATATTCCCTTATACAATCTGTTATTGAATTTGTTTCTGGTGTTATTGGTAACATCATACTCATATAAATCTCATAATTATGAGTTATTTTGTTACAATTTCCACAAATAATTTGCATTATTGATTGACCATATAATAAATCTATTAACTCACTATACTCTTTACCTACACCAATTAACCAAGCATTATCCATTTTAAATCTTTGAACATCATATAAAGATGATGAATATTTATTCTTTTCAATCAAATCTTCTTTTGTCATTTTAACATCATAACAAATATCACTATTTAGTTTTGTGATAAATAATGATAGAAATTCATTTATGTCATTTTGTTGATGAATCTCAAAATCTAAACTCTCTCTGACTTTATTTATAAATCTCCTAGGTATTAAACTATTATTATTAATCCATAAATCTATATATAAATCTCTCAATTCATTTATTAAACTCTCTTCTTTTAATGTCTTGTGTTTTGTTGAAATAATGAATCTCAAAAAATCAATACAATATCCTAAACATTGTATTGTAGTATTCAAATAACAAGTAGCACCTAAATTTGCTAAACCAGTTTTACCTTTGTCAATAAAAAAATTCGTTTCCATATTAAATAAAAATATTTATCAATTCCTTATATATCCTCATAGAAAATATAAAAACTATCCCTATAACAATCTAAATAGAGAATAAATATAAATAGAAAAATAAGACGATTCATTTTAATTTTAAAAATTATTAAATATTTTAACACTTAAACTTGAACTTTTACAAATTGCAAGTATACAAATTATACTTATTCAAATTTGAAATAATCTGTAATTACTGTATTCTTATTTCGTTTATTTGCCAACTTGATTAATATAGGATCAAATAATAGTTTTTTAACTTCGTCTTCTTTCAGATCATTTAAACGTTCTTTTACTTTTTTCATATCTCCTTCCTTTTCCTTGATTAATTTTTTACGTATCTCGTCAAAATAATCACTTGCCTTCCTATAACCATCAAGATTTTCCAAGGTTAATGCATATAATTGTAATACAGGTTTCATGATTTGATTCGTAATGTAAAATTCATAATCTGGTTTTAATTTTTTCTCTCTAATATAATCAGGATGTTCAATCCGTTCACCTTGTAATATTTTCTTACCTTTTTTTTCATCTACCTGAACATATACAAATGGAATACGATCATTTACTTGAGGTTTATTACCTGGATCACGTTCTCCCATCCGTTCAGCTAATACTTTATGGGCAATTCTATCAGGATCTTTATAATCAGAACGTAATGATTTTGTAATAATTAATTCTTCCAATGGATATTTACCATCTACTAAATCATTCAATGATTCTTTTAAAAATTTTAATGATTTTTTAATATCCTGTTCATTCAATATAATATCTAAAATACCTCCATATATTCTTTTAACAATATTTGCATTATCTCGTCTCTTTAATACAATACCCATACTCGTCATTTTAAAATGTTCGTCATCGTTTTCATATTTATTCGCACAGTAACGCTTTTTACTAAACAATATAAATGGATAGAATGTCTTTTCATACTCTGCGTCATGAGGAGGTTTTAAATATGGCTTGAACTTTGCAGAAAGCTCCTTCGCTACCTGAATTGATGGCATGATAGCTTCCTTGCCTTTTATGGGGTTACCAAGAGCATCTTTCAGTGGTAACTTTAAAAAGCAACTATCCGTGTTCTTAACTATTATTTCACCGACTCCCGAATGAAATTTTCCACACACGGTTTCTAAATCATAAACATATTCATTACTATCTCTTAAACCATAGATTTCTTTTAAATCAAATATTTTTTTTACTTTGTTTTGATTTTCATCATAATACTTCTCGGTTTTAATATATCTAATCCAGTATGTATTGTCTTTATATTCTTGAATATTAACACGTAAATTATCCCATCCTATTGATTTTGCTATATAGAATAATCCTTGTGCACCAATCTTGCCTTTACATGCAAAATCTAATCCACCATTAAACATTTCTTTTTTTGATCCATCAGCTGTAAGATAACCTTCCAAGAACCATTCTCTAATCTCTTTATTAGCATTTAAAATAATTCTCGGTATTTTTTTATATTTATCTTTATCATAAAATAATGCCCTATATTTTTCAACCATATATGCTTGAGAACCATTTGGTATTAATTTATATACACCAGATGAATCAATAGTATTATTAATTTTAAAATCATAACATACATCTTTTGGTTCTATTTTCAATAAATAATCACGAGCTTTATTTAAATACTCTAGATTACTGTTATTAATTGCCCATGATTTTTTATGCCCAGAATTGCAATTATAATCTCCACAACTTCCATCACCAAAGAAGAATCCCCATACCCAAGCTTCTTCTTTTGTAATAATTCTTCTTTTAACATTATAATTCAATATATGTGAATCAACTATGGATGGGATTGGTTTATTTTTCTTTTTAGCATCCTTAATTGCTATACATAATCTACAACGATTTGTCTGCCAATATTTACCTCTGGAGTTATAATAGAATTCACTTGGAGATTTCGATTTATTACAGCATCTACATACTAATTCTTCTGTTCTCCCATCATTCTTATAATATGAATTACTCGAATATTGTTTTGTTAACATAACTTTTTCTGAAAAAGTATCTGGAAAACTATGCATTATTTCTGTTTTATTTTCAATACAATCGTTCGGTTTGATTTGATCTCCATTTATATCAATTAAAGAATGATCTTCAGTAACATCAACACATCCTTTAAATGTGTTGACTCTATAAATTTTTTTATTTGTTAAATGTCTAATTACACGTTTAATTTGTGTCCATTCACCATTTGTCCACACTTTTGCATCTATAAATGTTTGCTCTTTATTTTGAAGGGTATTATCGTATATTTTAAATCCTTCATATGGAATCCATTCAGAATTACTCAATGTTTCTATAGTAACAATGTCAATTGTTTCATCTGGAAATTTTATTAATAAAGGAGTATCACCAGTAACGCTATCACCGTACACTACCTCAGCGTTGTAATGTTTTTCAGCAAATTCTTTGACCTTGTAAATCATTTTTCTACCAGTTGCTGTTGTACAAGCCGCAATTTCTTTAAGATAAATTGCACTCGTTTTAGCACCACATTGACCATACAAGCTATTTGCAGTTACCTTGTAAGCAAGTTGCAGACCATCTAATACTGCTTTCTGAAAATCATCATAAGTATCATCAATAGATTCAATATCATCCCGTTGTATCTCGGTTGATTTATTATTTAAACAAGTTACAATTATTTTTGTATCAGATTCCTTAACTAATCCTGTATAACTTGCACCAGTTTTTGTAACAATTGTTTTAAATTCTATTTTCTTTCTTGTCTCTTTTCTTTGCTTAAGTAATTTCATCAAAATTTTAGGAATAGTACCTTTTTCACCATTTGGAAATTGTGCAAATCTTACAATTTTTTCACCTTTTTTAACCTTCTTATCATCTATTTTTTCATATACATCATAAGATATATCTAAATATTCATATCCTTCCAACTTGTCATACTTGGGATCTAAAACAATACTATCATGAGATAAATTCTCACTAATCATACTAGATGGATAAAGTGACGCATAATCTAAAACTGAAATAGGATCATCAATATAAATACCTTCTTTTGGCTCTAATACAATCGCACCTTCATAACCATCTTCGTCTTCTTCAGTAATTTCGTCATCATCTTTAATATAATTATTTAATGTTGGAATTAAAAAGTCAAATACACGACATTCTTTAGCTACTAGACTAAAAATCTTAATTCCTTGACCTCGCATAAAGATATATGATAAAGGTACATTACATACATTGCTCATACCAATATTATTTGCCAGAATTTCTAATTTCATCATTAGATGATTACAAAGTGCGCAATCTTGGACACAATAACTAGCAATAACACATCGATCAGCAGAAGATCCTTTTTGTAATCTGAAAATATCAGATGGATGTACATCATGTTTGTTCATTTTCATAAAATGATTTGCAACATTATCAAGTTTATAAGAATCCAATTTATGATCTCGCTGAACAACCTTCATAATATCAATCAATACCCTACCCTCCATATCAATATATTTTAGTAAATTATCTCCCAAAGCAGAAGAAGATAACTCTTTCTCAACATATTTACTTCTGTGATCTACAAAACGACCAATTTTCATAAAATCATTTGTAATACCAAGTTCTTTAGCCCTATCATGTAAATATGACATATCAAAACCAAATATGTTATAACCCGTAATAATGTCTGGATCTAATTTCAAAATTAATTCTCTCCATTTTAACATTAATTCTTTTTCAGTAGTACAACAATATACATCAACATCATCTATAGGATCACATGTCCCTAATGTTATAATATTTTTATAACAACATTGTTTTTCTCCATATAAATGAACTGTTGTACCAATTTGAATAATTGAATCGCCCTCTAATGGTGGAAATATTCCAACCCACAAATCTCCACAGTCACTATTTTCAGACTCATCAAAATCTCCCAATTTTTTTGTCAAAGCTTTTAGAATAACATCCTTTGATGTTTTCGTTTCATTTTTATAACCTAATTTTCCAGATAATATTGTTATAATATCATCTATCGATTTCTTTAATTTAATTTCCAATTCATTCATCTTTACAGAACTTTTAGTAAAAACTTTACTTAATACTCCTTCTTTTTCATGATCAAAAATTAGCAAGATTTCTTTGAATAAAGTATCTTTTATATCAAGTTTATCTTTTATTAATTCTGCATAATATTGTGTCAATTCATAAGCTGTTTTTTTATAAGTTTTTCTAGCAACTGGAAAATCACCATGACTACTAGAACACTCCAAATCAAAACTAGCTATACTTAATGGTGCTATTTTTTCCTTTAATGTTTTTGATATTGCAGTCCAATCACATGTTATATCTATTTGACAATTTGTTGGTATTATAGAATTGTTTAATTCATACTTTCCAGCATCAATCTTAACCCAACCAGATGGATCTAAATCTCTTATATGCATCATACGTAGAAACGGTTCTATATTACTTTCATACAACTTGAATTTTATAGGGTTTCTAGATATAGAATGAATTTCTACCTTTTTTGAGAATAGACGAACCGCAGATTTAAATGCTGCAATATTTTTAAATTTTAATCTAATAAAACTAACCTTTTCATTATTTGTAAATCCCCAAAAATCTTTTTTTTTAACAACAGAAACATCTAGCAAAGATTCTTTTAATTTATATGGCAATCTGCATACGACAAATTCATGTATATTTTGAATTGTCGATCTTGTAACTGGATAAGGGGATTTTATATAAAAGAAAGGGGTATAATTTAGTAAATTTGCAGATACTGATTTACCATCTTCAGTAACACCAAAAATTTTAACTAGATATTTTTCACTAGAATCTTCATCATCATAATCATTATCTTCTGCGTGCCAACTTGATATTTGGAATATCATATCTTGTGTATCAGGATCAAGTTGGATTTTCTTTTCTCGCAAAGTCATTTTATAAATTCATTTAAAGTATTTTTAAATGGCTTTCATCAAATTTTTTTATAGCAAATTAATAAGACAAAATCATGATTACTTTCCTAGATTTCTTTATTATTTTCATTATAGTTATTATACTATTTTTATACATCAAGAGTTTTTATGCTGAAGTAACCTACGTAAAATCAAATATTGATGGAAGAACATATTTGGTTAGAAAATTAAAAGATAAACAACAAGCAGCTGATATGTTAGCTTCTATAAATTTAGATCTACAAAAACTTGTTAATCATCTTGTTGCAAAATATCCAGACAAAAAAGAGATAAAACAATTATTTGAAAATTATAACCCAAATAATATAAGTGAGGGAAGTGCGCAATCTGGTTATACAAGTTATTCAGTAAATAAAGGTGAAAGACTTATTTTGTGTATAAGACAAAAAGATGCACAGGATTCTTTTGTCGATAAAAATGTAGTTATGTATGTAGCCGTACATGAATTAGCTCATTTAGCTACTGAATCTATTGGTCATGATCAAACATTTTGGGATAATTTTAAATTTATATTAACAGAAGCTGTAGAAATAGGAATATATAAAAAACTAGATTTTGTTAATAATCCTGCACCATATTGTGGCTTAAAAATATCTAATAGTATTATTTGAGTAATAGTATTATAATTTAATTAGTTTTATTTTAGTAGTAAATACATACTCCATCCTAAACACGTGGTAATATGCATCGTAGCATGCCATATTTTTGCATATTTATTTTTATTTTTACTATGAGCTTTTTTATAATAAATACAAGCTGTATTTAATATTGTAATAATTGGTAAAATACTTTTACCATTTTTTTGAAAAAGAGAATCTAGTACAAAAACAGTACCGATAGTATGTGCTATCCCAATATCTATTTTACAAACAATTTTATTTTTACTTTGGAGTAAATGATTGATTGTACTTATAGATGTTATCGTAGTTGCTAATACTTTATCACGTACTAAATTTTTCTTATGTGCAATTATAGCTGGTATAGAGAATAATATACTTGTTAATACTAGAATCATTATTCTATTTTACAAGCATATCATTTAAGTAATTTTAATAGATAAAAAACTTCTAAATGATTAATAATAATGAAGGAACCTATTTATAAAGTAAGATTATGGTCATCTAATATAGCAAAATATACATTTATATTTACAGGTAAAACACCTACAGATGACTTGAAACCTATATTTGCAAAATATGAAGAAAATGCAGTATATAAACCAAAAGTAAATGAAACAAAATTACTTGATAAATTCTTTGATAATTCATGGAAAGAAATTATCAAAGATATCACAAAAAAAGATAATCTAAAATTTTTAAATTATTCATTAAATGATGATGATAATATTAATATTATTTCAAAAAAATTACTTGTTTATCTAAATGAGTATTATGATAATGTTAAAAAAGTTGAAGACTTGTATATGTGGGTAAATAAAAAAATTTATAGAAATTATTCTATAGATTTGGCATTTATAAATAATTGTTTCAAAAAAAATACCAAAATTCGTATGGAATATTTTAAAAAATCCATTGAAAATTATTTCAACCAAGTATTAGAAAATGATATTCATAAAGATATGTTAATTGATAAACATGATGCTATTAAATTATTATCAAAGTTAAAAAAAGAAATAATTATAACAGAACCATTATTATTTAAATATGTATCTGAAGGGTTTTATGAACCCATTAATTATAATCCTCTTACAGAGTTCACACCCAATGACTCTATCAAGACATTAACAATGAACTCACATTCTGCATTAACAATCGGGTCTTTTTATAATCAAGAAAAGATACACACTATCGAACTTCTTACAACAGATGATATTAAAGATCAAGATTTTTTAAATACTTATTTTCCATATAGAAATACCAAGTCAGGAGATTCTTATAAAAATATTGAAACATTTATAAAACAATTAGATAGTATTGAGAATGAAATAAATAAATATGCATATACACACACATATAAAACAGATAGTTATATAACTTTTTTCCAATTAAGAGGAAATGAATTAAATTTTAATAAAAAAGTAAACTTGAATATTTTATTTGAAAAAATACATACAGATCGTGATCTTGTATTTATAAAATATAAAACAAACAATAATATTTTTTATAAAATAGATAAAGAATCTTTGATTAAAATTCCTAAAAAAGATTTAGATAAATGGACATTTTATAAAGCAACTTATGCAAGTACAGGTAAATATGTAAATTCTAATTTCATAGCTTTTAAATTTAGGTATGGTGAAAAATCATATTGTACTCTAACAATATCAGATACTTTAACTATTGATATTAAATTCAATACTGGTATTGAAGAAAGAAATACAATTAACAATGTTGAAAAATTTATAAAAAATAATATTAATAAATTCATAGTTGATACATTACAAAAACTTTACCCGGATTCTTTAATTCCAGAATTAGATTTGGATTCATTAAAAGTACTAAGTCTTGTAACTTATAATATTATTGGATTAGAGAAGAAAACGGTCAAGTTTGATAATATACATGATATTGTTGCGACTAAAATGTATCCATATTTTAGTATTATTCAAAATCCTGATAAAAATATTTTACATTTGCAATATAAAAAGGTAGATAATTATGTTAAATATGATAATATTCAAAATTTTATTACAATTCATTTTGGTTTACCCAAGGATGTTTTAGTTGCAAAACTCATGGAAAATTTTGTTATGAGTAAAGATGAAGCTGAGAAAGAATATGGTAAATGGGCTAGTAAAAATGAAGTTGAATTTATGAATCTTGGTGATAATATTAAAATAAAACCAAAGAATGATAATTTTGTTAATATTAAACTTAAAATTAATGAAATTATTGATACTAAATTTATAATCACAGGTCTAAAAGATTATCGTACTCAAGAAAGAATTATATTATTGTTACAAACACTTCTTGATATGACAAATCAAAAAATAACACACAAAAAGATTGATATTACAGATTTTGATAAACAAATGTTTGAATTAGAAACCAAAAAAAGTGACAACATTAAATTTGGTGATATAAAAGATAGTCTTGATAGTGAATTGGATTTTGATACACAAGAAAATGAAGAAAATGAAGATGATTATGATCCAGATTTTTTAGCATTAGAAATGGAATTTAAAGAAGAAGAAAAAGAAGAGACATTACAAACAAATGCATCACCTCCGAAAAAAACACAAGAAAAACAAGATAAAGAATCGGATGTAAAAAAAGGTAAAACACCTGGTCCTGTTTTAGGAATATTAAAAGAAGCTGATAAAAATTTATTCGAATATGATGTTCCAAAAGGTAAAAAAAGAACAGATTTTCCATCTTTATGTGGTTGGACAGATACAAGACAACCTATGGTTATAAGTGAAACTGAAAAAGAAAAGATTGATAAAGAATTTCCTAAAGCATATGATGGCTTTGTACACACTGGTTCTACTAAAGAACTTGCGAATAAAAATTATTATATTTGTCCAAAAATTTGGTGTCCAAAAAGTAGGGTGGCACTATCTTATGAAGATTACAAAAAATATGGCAACAAGTGTCCATATCCAGACATAGAAGAAGAACCCGTTTTATTCAATAAAAGTTATTGGGGTAAGGATGATGAAAAAGCACTTTCTAGATCTCATTATGTTGGATTTCTTAAAGATTCTACACACCCTAATCATTTATGTCTTCCTTGTTGTTTTAAATTACCAACTAGTGATAAGAAAAATAAACAACAACAGTGTGTAACAAATTATACATCAACAGTCGCAAAAGAAGAGAGTGTAAAAGAAAAACCCGATGTTGTTGGAAATGAAAAATATATTAAAGGTGAAAATTATTTTCCACTCGAAGCAGCGAGATTCGGTTTATTACCAAAAGACTTGAATGATTTATTAGGTGGTGAAAAATGTGGAGGAAGACATGATGGTACTGGACTTATGGAAAATAATTCTTCATGCTTTTTAAGAAAAGGAATTAATCATGGAAATCATTCTTTCATTTCATGTATATTAACAACACTCTCTAAAGATCTACCAAAAACTATTAAAACACCACAAGACTATATTAAATACATTGTCAATAATTTAACTATTGAAAAATATTTGGCACTCGAAAATGGGAAAATAATCAGGATGTTCATTAATTCTTCATTTGACATACATATTAAAGAAAATTATAATGAATTTACTACATGGTTCTTAAAACAAACTAATTATATTAAGTCTTTTGGATTATATCCTGTTGAACAAGATCTTAAAAAACACAGTTTTTTTGATAAAAAGACTATGCCTACTTTTAAAAGCATAATTAGAGAATTTATGATTTATAATTCTTTTAAACATTTTATAGCTTATTTAAATGATGATACTGTAAAAAAAGATCATAGAACATTACTAGATCTAATAAATACAGAAATACAAATTTTAAATCCATCACGTACACATTTTGTCGTTATAGATGTTGATACTAAAACAAATAAAGCTGTTATATTATGTCCATTTAATAGAAATATTAAAGAATTTATAAATTTAAATAATCCATTCTCTTTTATAATAAAAAATAATGAATATTACGAACCATTATGCTCTGTTAAATTCTTAAATGGCGATATAAAAATCGAAAGTGAATTCATATATTCTGAATCATCTAATTATTTACAAAATATAATTAATGTTTATAAGAATAATTGTGGATTACAAACAAATAATACTGTTAAAACAGGTGAATCAATTTCTCTATATCTAGAATCTCTAGGATATAAAACAAAACATTTTGTCATTGACTTTGGTTTTAGAATACGTGGATTATTATTGAAAAATAATCTTTACATACCTTTTAAAAATAAACTTGATGTATTTCACGTATTGAATAAATCATTTATTTATTACAATCATATAGTAGATTATAAATGTTTATTAGCTGAAAAACAAATAAGGGATATATTTAAAAATTTACAAAAATATACCAATGATGAATATTATTCAATAAAAGAATTTATATATGATGAAGAAGATGATATGTATACTGCAGTATTATTAAACAATAATACCATAATACCACTAAAAGTGAATAAATATAATGTAATGTATAATACTTTTGAAAATGATTTAGAAATATTCATACAACATCAAGTTGAAGATAAACGTACAAAGTTGATGCAAGTAGTTAAAGAAAATACAATTGTATTTGATGTCTTTTTCCAAAGTGTTTTAACTTTTATAAATAATGATGATAATCTTAAAAAAGAAATTGACTTTTTAATGAATAAAAATAATCCATTCCCTAAGAATTATAAAAGAAAACGATTAATACATTTATTAAATAAAATAAGTAAAGAAGTTGTTATAAATGCTAAAAATATTGAATCAATATGTAATTCATCTAAAAATTGTGTATATCCATGTGATGTAAATAATAAATCAGAATGGAATAAATGTTTATTAGGTATTCCAGAAGAATACATGTCTAAATTTATTGGTAGAATGATTGAAACCCTATTATTAGGTAGATATACTTCATCAAATGTAAAAATATTTATTCCTGTTCCAACAGAAGTATTATTAGATCAACATGATATTAATAATAATAAAATAGAAGAGTTAATAGAATATCAAGGTAATCCTTATAAATTATTAACAGAGCGATTAGAAGATGTTACAGATTCTCTTATATTCGGTGATAAACCAGACCAACGATCTTTAAATAAAATTTATATTAAGGACGATTCTTCATTATCTACAGTACCTGTAATATGGCGTAAAATATTAAAAGAATTTACAACATTAGATAATAATGGCTATAATTCAATGACTTTATATTCAATTTTCCTAAATTTAAATGAATTTATGAATCCGAGGAAAGAAGTCAGTTTGGATATGTTAAAATCAATAATTAAAACAAGAATTATTCATGACTATGCACAAAATGAAAAAGCACTTCAAGATCTGTTTGATAATGAAAGTTTTAAATTATGTATTAAATCATTACATAAAATAACAAAATTACTTACTAAACCTAATATAGATATTTGTTTGAATGTAGTTGATTCGATCAATTATGTACCATCTTTTTATGAACTCAAAATATTAACAGATATTATTGGAATTAACTTGGTTATTATAGGAAGAAAAACAACTTCTAATCCAGACGGTATAGAAGTATATGATTCTAAATCACAATTTACTGTTATTTTATTACATTCATATGATAGAGTAAATAAACTCGATAAATTCGAGTTCTTTGTAAAAAATAATAAAACATTAGTATTCAGAAGAAAAGACTTACCTGAAGAATTTATTAGAATTACAGAAAACAAGAAGAAGATATTTATTATTGAAGTTGATGATAATACACCTAAACTAGAAGCGAAACAAGTAGCTTAATACACTTCTCCATCTCTAGTACCACATTCTTAATTTTTTCAATATCATATTCAGCTGGGGTTGGTGGAGGTGGAGGAGGCGGAACAGAATACGTAGTATTAACCCAATTCATATCATTTAGATAAATACTACGCCTTGGCTCTGATGAAAGATCGGCTACTGTCTTTAGACGATTCGCAACAGCATTCTTACCTACATCCTTTACAGCAACCTTTAGTGTTTCACGACGCATATTATCTGTTTGCATGCTACTATAACCATAATCACGAAGACGTACATCTACGACTTGATTGGGTTGGACTACTGGAACAGGTTGGACGACTGGAACAACCGTATTCTTAACTTGATTATTTTTTGGTTTTTGTGTTTCTAGCCATGCAAGATCATTTTGCATATTAAGTACAGTCTCTGTATCATTAGATACATTATACTCAGTAACAGTTGCCATCCGATTATATACATTATTCCATCCAACACTTGCAATAGCAGTTGAGAGTGCATTCCTCCGATTAGATTGATTATCAAAGCTAGAATAGCCATAATCGCGAAGGTGAACTTGTGCCATTGTTTATAACTTGATGTTAAGATGAGGTATTATTATCTCTGTATTAATCAAATTTTTATTAGCGGTACAGGTAATAAAAGAAAAATTTATATGGAATAGATTATAAGATAAGGTTTAGTTGGTGGGTCGCTAAAAGGCACATAATTAACTCTATTGCAATACATTCCTGTATTATCAAAAAATCTATATATTCCATATATACGTTCCGTATATACACTATTATCATCGAATATCATTGTGCGTATTGGTCCAATTTTAACAACAACATAATCTCCTTTTTTTTCAATTTTACCAAAACAATTTGATATCTTTTGCTGTAATGATTCTGGAATTTTTAATTTAGTATAAATTTTAAGAGAAATTCTTGTTTCAATATCTAATTTTTTTACAATTAGATTGTTAATATCTCTTGGAAATTCCATGATAAAATATAAATCTTTCAAATAGAGCAATTTAAACATTAAGCTGAATATATCAAATCAAATTTTTAATTTTTAATTTTTAATTTTTATACAATTAAATAAAATATTATGAAACAAATTGTTTGTATGCATCGAACATATAAATTATTTAAATCTCCGCAATCTAACAGAAAAATATGTCATATAACACCAGTTCCTAAAAATTTACCTGAAAAAATTGATCTTAGTCCCAATATGCCTCCTCCATTAGATCAATTACATTTAGGATCATGTGCTCCTAATGCAGCAAGTAACGTATTACGTTATTTACAGAAAAAGGAAAATATACCAGAAATACAACCATCTAGACTTTATTTATATTGGAATACTCGAGTCAATATTGAAGGAGGATCTCCAACAGAAGATTCTGGTGTATGCTTAAGAGATATATGTAAAGCTATAAAAGACTATGAAGCTTGTGATGAAACAATATGGCCATATGATATTACCAAATTTTCAACTAGTCCACCACTGGAAGCATATAAAAAAGCAGATTTATTTTCATTTATTAAATACGCATTTGTTCCTCAAGATTTGAATTGTATCAAGTCTGTATTATCTGCTGGACATCCTTTATTAATAGCAATTCAAGTATTCACAAGTTTTGAAACAGAAGAGGTTGAAAAAACTGGTATAGTTCCGCTCCCAGATCTTAAAAAAGAAAAATCCTTAGGTTGGCATGCGATAATACTTACAGGATATGATGATGATACAAAATATTTTACATGTATGAATAGTTGGGGTAATTGGGGTAATAATGGATTTTGTAAAATACCATATGAATACGTACTTGATAATTTCTTGGCTGGAGATTTTTGGGTTATAACATTAACAAAAAAACAAGATGTTTTGGAAGAAGTTAATTGTTGTAATGAATGTGAAATCTAAAGTTTTTTCGCAATTAGTTTAATTATATAAGGATCAAATACATATTTTGTCTTGGCATTTATCCAAACACCAAATAACATTTCATCTCTTCTTCCTGTTGGGAGAAGAGTATATACTTGAACTGTATATGTTTCATAATTCTCACCAAATACTACATAGTATTCAATATTGGGTCGATTAAATATAATTCCATTAATAGCAAGTGTTAATTTAGGAATATCATATAACATTCTTGAATTAGAATGATTATGAAAAATCATATTACTAAAATGATGACATGTAAATATATATTCTTGCAAAATATTTTCAGGAAGATTATTTACTTTAAAAGATTCTAAAATCGATGGAATAGTTTTATTAGGATCATAGTCCATATTATATGTTTTATTATTCTCTGTAATAACTAATACTAATTGATAATGATGTATAGAAACATTTTTGGCATGTTTATGAGATAAAATATCACTTGATCTATATACTAAATATTCATCATTTTCAATAGTTGTTAAGGAACATACATTTGTATCTGGTTGTTCATATACTAATAAATCATATGGTATAGTTAAAATAGTAGTATATGTACATATATTGAATTGATTTACTAAAAATAAATAATCCAGCTTTTCTTTGGCTTGTGAAGAAATATAATTTATGAAGAATTCAACTACATTTTTGGTTGGAACCATTTTTGCACAAGTTACTAATTTTTGATGATTAAATTTATTTCAATTTTGTTTTCAATTTTTTATCGGTTGTTTAACATTTAAACAAGATGATATAAAAAGAGGTATGGATATATGTAAACAAGAATCGAAAAGTAAAATTAGATTAATCCATTTACCATTTCTTTCAATGTCTTTTTTCTTAATGTATATGTTGTGTTATTTCTTGATTCCTAAAAATATATATAATAATTTGAATATTAATACCGATAAACATGAATTTTATAGGCTTTATACTCATTCGTTATTACATTTAAACACAGAACACATTGCTACAAATATGGTAACCTTTTTTGTTTTCACTATCACGTTAGAATGTAGTGATATAATTGATATTTTAACAGCACGTGATGTAATTTCATATAGTTATAAAGTTTTTTCTAAAGTTTTACTGCTAAAACTCCGTTTATTAATCATAGAAACATTATCAATACTTGGAGGTGGATTTGGAATTATAATAGAATATTATATATACAAAAAACATATAATAGCTATTGGTGTTTCTGGGGGATGTTTTGGAATGTGTGCTGTTCATGTTAGTAATTTGATCATAAATTGGAAAAGCATTTCTAAAATAAGAAAAACTATTTCCTTTTTACTTGTGAGTTCTATGTCTATTACAACAATAATGGTAACTATTATTACCATTATAGATAAAAAGAATACAAATACATCTTATAGTGGTCATATAGGTGGAATGATTACTGGATTTTTATCTGGAATTATATTTTTAGAAATATATGAACAACATACTTGGAAATATATATTTCGAATTAGTTGTGTAATATTAATTATTGTATATTTTACAATAGGTTCTATATTATTTGTCTAAAGATTCCTTCATTTTTTCCATTAATTGATTTGCATATTTAAAAATTATAAATCGTATATTAAATACCATAGAAATCATAAGAATAAAATAAGCACCTTGTAAAATAATAAAAAGTTCTTTTTTATTTCTCATAAAATATCTTTCTATTCTACGTCCACGATTTTGATAATAATAATATAATAATATTATACCTGTCAAACATGCAATTATAAAACAGAATGGGATCTCCATGTTTAATATATTTATACAAATTTAATATCAACCTTTTTCTTTGTGACTGTTTCGTCTATATCTGGTAATACAAAATCAAATGTTAATGTTTCGATACCACATGGGCCATCTTCATCTTCTTCAGCATGTGAAGTATATTCCTCTGGTTCTTCTTCTTGTTCAATATTTTCCATAAGTTTTAGTTCATCGATTAAAACATCTGTATCACCTGTTCCACATGGTGGAATTTGTCCTAACATAATATTGGCTGATACACCATTAATTTTGTCAATCTCCGCAAATATACCTGCCTTGATTAACATATCTGTCGTCTCTTCAAAAGATGATTTCGCAAGAGGACCAATATCTACGCGATTAATACCGTGACGATCAATTGATAATAGATAACCCTTACTTGTCATTGTATCTGCTAATAGTGATAGATGACGATAATTTAGATATAGATCTGCATCCTTAATAACTGACCAAATTTCATTATAAAGAGCTTGACGTGCAGCTTCAATACCAAATATTTCATAGATTTCATTAATATTATTTGAAATAGTTCTAGTATTATCTACATTTTTATGACATAAGATGTCTTGAAGATTAGATCCATTTGTCTCAATAACCCACTCGTAATCTTTCTCGAATTTCATAGTCTCTTCATTATACTTGAACGCTTCATCTTTTGACATAGATGCTTTATTAATCTTCTTAACACCTTTAATAATAAGATTATCCATAATATTTTTCTCAAGTGCTTTTAGCTCTGTAATAATATCTTTCTCTTCATCACTGTCATCATATATCTTAATACGGAATACCAGTTTCTTTGCATTATCATCACTAAACATAACATTAATGCTCTCATCATAGAAATCTTGGAGTACATGATAAATATCAATCATTGAAATATCATACTCTAGCATTTTCTCTTTATCGAATTCAATACGTAATAGCCATGGAGATAGATTTTCAATCTTGATCATATCTTTATTCATAAATTCTTTGTATGTTTCTAGGAAATATCTATCTTCTTCAATTGTAGAATCAAAATCATTTGGATCGAAATATATTTTCACACTAGTTGTAATATCTTTAAAGTATGTTGTTTCAATAGTATTCATAATTTCCTTGCATTTTTTCTTGTCTTTATTGAATTCTTTGTTAACATGAATTGTTAGTGCTGGCGCCTTAATATTCTTTGTCACACTCAGTAATTCTTTGATACGTGGAACACCACGAACTGCCTTAGATGCTGATGACACCCCTGACAAATGAAAGGTATTTAATGTGTTGTGCACTAGAATACATGTATCTACCATGAAACTATCATTTCCAGGAACTGTAAAATCATATACATATTCTTTAGGATCGTCAAGATATTCTAGTTGTACAATTTCATCCCAGATTACATCACTGTATGCTGCTTGTTTTAGTAAGTCAATTTTGCTTGCGATAGTATTGTCATTCTTTGTATTAGCTTTCTCAAAGATATCGATATATTTTTTAAGTGTTTCTCTTCCGATTGATGATTCATCTTTGGATCTACCAAGTTTTGTTTTTAGTACCTTATCAATTTCGCAAATTAGTTTACTTACTTCTGGTACTTTATCAATATATTCTTTCGTATCACAACGAGTACCACCTTCGATATATTCAATTACTTCTTGTAAATTAATAGATTTTTCTTCTACAATAAATCCAATTTTATCTCTAAATTCTTTGGCATATTTACGAGAAATTTGGATAGTATGAAATGGTTTCTTTACTTTTCCTGTTCTACTCCATTCTAAACATTTACTTCCGAATATTCCGAAATAGGCAAGCAGTACAATTATATCATTAATGAGTGGTTCTGAAATTGATCCTGCTCTAATCATTTGTTTACCCCTATCACAATTTACATTACCATCACCATCAAAGTAACCTCCAACTAATCCTGAAATGAATTCTTTATTTGCACCATAAACCCACGCTGGTATTTTTTTATTTTCTGATCCTCTACCAAAGTTATCACCAAAGAAATTTGCAAGATCTTTGCATGTAAAGTTATTTTCTACACCTTTGTATTTTCTATCAGGATACTTCTTGAAATTAGATCTTTCTGTAAATCGTTGTGTTATGTCTTTATTAAATTTTGTCTTAACAATGTTTATTAAATTATTGTAATATTCTGGAATGCATTTTGTAATCTTAACACCACTATCATTTACATTCCCATCGGCAATATATACACCACATAACCATCCAAAATCTGCATCAAGTGCTACATCTCCGTATTTACCAATGTTGTAGGTTTTTTGTGCATTCTCAACTTCTGAAATAGATTTTGCAACAGGAATTCTAAGACCAACTTTAAGATCAGAACCTTTAATAGATTCAATACCTTTTTCTGTACGTTTCAAGAAAGAATGAGTTAATGTTGCTGTAGTTGTTTTGCCACTCCTTGTATATACTTTAACAAGACCACCATTAGCTGGATGTCTACTAATTTGACTAATACGTTTCCACGAGGTCTTTTCTTTATCTGAAACTCCAATAATATTATAATCTTCATCTAAATCCATTACTATACTATCATTACCTAGGTTAATAATTTTATTTTTACCTTTTTCTAGTAATTTATCAATAAATGTTCCTACAGGTCCAGAATATGAGAAATTGTTCCCACCTGTAACTCTGATTATTGTCTCTTTTGAATTGCTCATCTGCGTGCATATCCGCAATCTTTAGGTTTCCCTAGAGGGATGGACTGTACCTTAAGCCATCTCCGGTTGCTTAGACCTTCATCGATGACCCACTCCCGTTCAGTCTCTGACGCCCTACCATAGGCTAGCATATCGCCTTTAGGTAGTAAGCATGCGGGTTGCCCAATCCTTTCAATTATTACCGTACCTGAGTTCATTACTCTCAGCCAGTTGACGCTTTCGCAATCAACCTTGGTATGAAAGGCTCTAAGGGGTTTCCCGAACAACGAGGAATGTCGCAGTTTGATCATTTATAATCAAACCACTAGCTGTAGACATGTTGGTTTTAACCAACCTGGGTGTCTTAATGGTTTTCCATAGTAATTTCCCAGATTACTATAGCATACAGCTTTTCTGCCCTGCTTTGGTTAAGGCTCGCCAATCGACTGTGCTGCAATTACACCAACCATTTCAGATGGATGTGCAATAGCATCGTAGAATTTTAGACGTACTTGTTGAATTACTTGATCAAATGATAATTTATTGAACTTATAATCAAAAGTAACTTTCTTAGGTGAAAGATATAATCTAATTAGAATTTTCATAAATTTGTTTCCAAGATTATTTTTACTAATATACAATTCGTCACATAGCTTATTAATAGTTTCTAAAACATACATTGGATTTAGATCAGACAACGTACCCTTGTCATATTTGTTATAAAGAGCTTTAGCATTGTTAATAATTCTCATAAAACTGACAGGGTACATAATAGATGTTTCTTTTTTGGATGCAAATATATCTTTGATCATAAATTCGCGATCTTGTAATAGTTGTCTGAAGTGATCATCCATCTTTTGTTCCCATTCTGGGGTCTTCTTGAATTCTTTGGCAACATCACTTGATAGATATACATCAACATTATCTGCGGCTGTGAATAAATATTCTTTGCGTAATTTTGCATAATCCATATCGATAAATGGTAATGGTTGTGATTCGATTTTGCTTCCATCAATACCATCTTCACCGTATAAGAATTGTACAATTGCACCTGATGCATTTCTAACAGTGTAATCATAATTAATTTTACAGTCTTCCATTGCCTTCACAAGTTTACGTTGGATATATCCAGTCTCGCTAGTTTTTACAGCAGTATCAATCAGACCTTCCCTACCACCCATAGCATGGAAGAAGAATTCTTGCGGAGAAAGACCCGTGATAAATGAATTCTCAACAAATCCTCTGCTTTCTGGTCCATCATCATATTTAGTATAATGTGGAAGTGTACGATCTTCAAATCCATATGGAATACGCTTGCCGTCAACATTCTGTTGTCCTAAACATGCAACCATCTGAGAAACGTTAATAATACTACCTTTAGAACCTGCTTTAACCATATTAATCATACGATTCTCTAAATCATTAATCTTGGATAATGCCATTTTACCAACTTGCGAAATTGTTTGATTCAGAATTTTATTAACTTCTACTTCAAAATATTCACTATTATTACTAATTGATTTATTTTCAAAAGTACCCATGTGAATTTCACGAATCATGTCATATACTTTAATTTTCATGTCATGAATTGTCTTTTTAAGATTTACAATAGTTGAATCATCGACAATTAAATCTGAAATACCTACACTAAAACCAGACAATACTAACCAATCACAAATTAGTTTTTGTGTATTATCAAAGAATACACGTGTTTCATGTGGACTACAATCATTATATATTGAGTGAATAAGACCCTTTGTTCTATTTTGATAAATAGTCTTATCTACAATACCTTGGACTAATTCTCCATTTTCAATAACTACAAAATTCTCTTTGTCTTCTCCGTTTTCTTTTTCTTCGTATGACTTATTTTGGGATTTTACATTAATATTTTTAGGAATAATTGTTGACATTATTTGACGACCTGTCCATTTAGCAATTTCACCCTTTTTAATAGAAGGTGGAGGAATAATACCTGAAAATTTAATATTACTTGCCATCAAATTGAACAATTGTTTTTGTGTTAATGATACACTACTTTTTGTAATCCTATAAACACCTAAGGCTACATCTTGTACAATAGCAATTAGAGGTTTACACTCGCGTACACTAATAATTTGATTAGGTACAGATGCCAACTCAATGAGTTCGTTGGCTGTGATAATTGATTGAGGAACGTGCATATTCCGCTGCACTCCCTTGAGTTTCCTCAAGAGTCGGACTATACCTTAAGCCTTCATTGGAGTTGATTAATCCTCCTCAGACCCACAATCATCTAGTCTCTGAACCTTCTCCATAGCCTATCATAACGGCTTTAGGAGCTTGGCTGCGGATTGCCCAATCTCTAACGTTTTTACCATCGGGTTCGGCTATTAACCGAGATCCTGCATAGAATTTCTTCTCTGCAGTGGTAGTTAGAGCTC